>ODAI011896168.1_pt1 | contig 33086 bp, 27 predicted proteins | sample 1539321 | NCBI WGS metagenome assembly ODAI01 (sample SAMN02144231, study PRJEB22623) | gut metagenome | biome: sheep rumen | host: Ovis aries | place: New Zealand
ATATGGATACCTCCTGTGTTTGTATTGTGGCTGCGAACCCACAATAGTATAACATGGGAGGTTTTCATTATGGTACTCTATGCAACGCTACGGCTTCGCCTGTTCCCCCATCTCAGATGGGGGATTAATATCTTTTTCATTTAAAGGGGCTGTCGTCACAGCCCCTGAACTGCTCTTGGATATGCCATACCTAATTTGCTTAATTCAACATATAGATGAATAATACTGTCTCGTCTCTTTTGAGGAATCAATCGTAAATATGTTACATCTACTAAAAGGATTTCTTATATACTAATGTGTCATATATCAAACTCTTTTTGTCAGTCTCTTGTTTTGTTTCTAATTGCATTTTTATTACATATGCCGTTGTCTTTACTGTTCTCTCAACATCAGGATTATAATCAATGATACCTAAAAAAGATTTAACAATTCTAGTAATTCTCTTTTCTTCATAAAACTTAAACAGTGAAAATGTCTCCTCTGCCTTTTTTTTATTATCAAGATCCACATCCTTTCTAATTATAGGAAAAAATCCTTTAGTACCATCATCAAGTGGTACTAATGAGAAAAAATCTTTTGGATTATCAAAATAGGGGTGTACGATTTTAAATGTCCATTTACTATAATCATCCTGTAGTTTTAGTACTGGATCATAAGTCTTTTTATATGTCATATTACAATCTTCACAGGACAAGACTAAATTTAATGGATTAAACTGTTGCTCAACATACATTGGATGTTCCTTACTTCCTTTTGGAGCAAAATGTTCAATTTGCAGATCTCTTTCAGCAGTAAGGCATTCACAATATGCACAATATCCGCCTTGCCTTTTATAAAGATCGCTTTTTAGATTCATTCGAAATCTCATATATTCTGTCTGTTTTTTATCATACAAATCGTTCCATGCACCAGCATACAGATATTTTTTTGCCAATATCACTTTCAAATCATCTACCGCATCAGAAGGCTTTAGAATTTTACTAAACATTATGAATATACCCCTTCGCTTGTTTTAAGATTAAATTGAGCGGATCAGCATTATCATATTTATAATCCTCCAATTTCTCTATTAATTTATTAATTTCATCTTTATCATTATCATTTTGTGTATTCATACCAATTAAATACATTAGTCTATCCAAGTCTTTTTGGAAATAATAGTTTCTTGTAGTTCTTACCTTAAACACATTATATAATATATTTTCTGCTGACCATGCATATGTACTGTAATCTACGGTTTCGATGATTCGCTTATTATAATCTCTTGTAATAGTGACTAATGACGAAGTATTAGGCTCTAAATCGGATATTAAATAATGGGAATGCGTTGCTAAAATCAAATGACAACCACTAAAGTCCTTAAACAAGTTCTTTATAAATGAAAGATAACTTATCTGCCAAGATGGATGCAAACTCAAATCTGGTTCATCAAATAATATCAATGAGTTATTTGTAATGTTTGTCGCTAAACAACTCATAGTATATAGTATTTGTAATTCTCCAGAACTTAATTCTGTCAAATAATAATCTAAACCATTTTTAAAAAAGGCAAATGGAACATTTTCAATATTTTGTTCATAAAGATAATTCTTGGTTAAAAGCAGTTTTTCATCTATTTGCTCCTTATCTAAATCATAATAAATTTTGAAAACGCCTTCATCATTATAGCTTATTTGATGATTGATATTTATTTGTTCAACCATCTCATGTATATTCTCAGTTTTACTTGAACTATATTTATGGTCAACGGATTTATAACTATCTAAATGTTTTACAATCTTTTGTTTATCAATTATATAATCTTCAGGGAGTCTAGTATTCTTTATATATGCAGCTTCAATATTATTTGCTCCGAATAGTAAAGCATTCTCTAAATTTGTATTTTCTAAATTTGAAAAAGATAGATCCGCATCTCTAAAATAGGCTTTAGAACAGTCGGTGCCGCTCAAATCAGCACCCTCTAAAGTTGCATTCCTAAAATATGCATCAGCTAAAACTGCCTTTCGTAAATCTGCGTGCTTCAAGTTAGCATTATTCAAATCAGCATTTCGCAAATTAGCTTTAAAGAGATTTGCATTCTCTAAATTTGTATATGATAAGTTCGCCCCTTCCAAATTTGAGCCTTCAAAATTTGCACCCGATAAAACATAACCAGAAAAATTCTCATTCCTTAAATCAGAATAGGAAAGGTCCTGGTTTGATAAATCCTTATTGATAGTACCTTCATTTCTTAGATTTTTGGCATTAGATTCTTCCACTGCTGTAGAAATAGAATAACTGATACAAAGTATTGGATCAAAATCTAAATAATGACATACTTTTTTTATGAATTTTCTCAGATAGTTTTTACGAGCTAATCGAATGAAGTTTTCATTAATTTCATTAATAACATATGGCAGTATATCATAATAATCTGTGTGCTTCACCCCAAGATATTTGTATATTTTACTTTTATTCTCTTCTTTTGTAATATACTTAAACTTATCATCTAAAGTAAAAGACAACGCTATAATGGAATTAGGAAGCATGCTAATTATCTCATCTATAGTCGGTTTTATTGATATATTGTCCTTTCTAAAAACAGCATTACCACTCCGAATAGATATATGGTAGATATGACGTTTCAATATATATGAAATTTCATATTGATCTTTGTCTAAAACAATTTGTTTTCCCGGCTCACTTGTGCTAATGCTATAAAATAGTTCAGATATAAACTTTAAAATATAGCTTTTCCCGGCTCCGTTATTACCAATGATTGCGGTCGAAAACAAATCAAGTGTAGATATAGTTGATTCATTTGAAATAAACTCAAAATCACAATATTGATATCCTTTGTCAACAATTTTCAAAGAAATCAGACGAAATCCATCAAAGGTGCTAACGACAGATCTTATAAACGTTTCGGATACTTTTGTTGTTTCTTCAAAGCGAACAGCTATTTTTTCTAAATCATTCTCAACATTTTCTTTTTCATAACGCTGTTTTAGTAAAATCCTATTACTCCCATAAAATTCTAAATAAACATATTCCTCATCTTTATTATGATTCTTGATCCAAGAAACCAGCAATAATTCATCTTTCACATGTGCCATTTCTATCAAAGAACTTGCGTAGTCATCTTTCGTATCTTCAGATCCCGTTGCAGTTAAATATGTAACCCTACCATCTGGAAATTCTAAAGTATAGTTTTTATTTCTGATAATATGATAAGCACGCGAAATTTCTTCAGGCAAAATGATTTCTATCTTCTTTTTTCGGTTTTCATCACTTAAATTTTCATTTATTAAAATACAATCTTTATAGTTAATATAGCACCCACCTAAAAAGTCTCCCACATTTGGATAATATTTATGCATTAAGGAGTCATTTGAGCATATAGTATTTTCTAAGTCTTCCCAAAACCATACCTGTAAATTAAACGGTCTAATTTGGATGCTTCTTAGTGTTTTTGAAAGAGCGTCGTTCGAATTCAGTGTTGTCATAAGAATATAGGTATCAAACTTTGAATCATAAGACTTTTCCATTTTAGATATTGTTTTTTGAAGATTATCTATAAGCATCTTGCCACTATTCACCGACTTATAGTGCTTACATTCAACGATGTATCGATTTCCATTGTCTTCGAAAGAAAAATCCCATTCAAAACCTTGTTTAAATGTAACCACAGTAGGTGTTACATTGAACTTTATTGACAAGATATCCATGCATAATTCTTTAAATAACCTATAATCATATGGTTTAGGTAGTTTTGTTTTGATAATAGGCTCTTTATCAGAGATAGCTGTAACAGTATCTTGATATCCAATATCCTGTTTTTGTAAATATACTAATTGCTCCTTATCAACTGTTGCAGATTTGAAAATTGCTCCTGATAACAATGTATTTTCAATGTTGGCTTTTCGAATATCGCTACTACTCAAATTTGCGCTACTCAAATCAGCGTTACTTAGGTCTGTATAAGTTAGATCTGTTGAACTCAATTCAGCATTCCTGAAAACTGCGCCACGCAAATCTGCACCGTTCAATGTTGCGTTTACCAGATTAACGTTTTCTAGACGTGCACCGCATAAACTCACATCTCTCAAATTGGCAGATTTAAGATTCGCAGAAAAGAGTTTTGCGTAGCTAAGGTCAGAGCCGTTAAGGTTAACATAGCTTAAATCAGAAGATTCCAAGTTAGCTTCTCTGATATCGGCATTACTTAAGTCTGCATAACTTAAATTAGCACATTTTATAATAGCTGACCTCAGGTTTACGTTACTCAGATTTGCTGATTCTAGATCAGTGTTGCTCAAATTTGCATTGGACAAATCAGCGTTTCTCAAGTCAGCAATTCTAAGGTTTGCTCTTGACAAATCCACGCCACGTAAAATTGCATTTCTCAAATAAATACCTTCAACATCCAATTTAGATAATAATTCTATGACTTTTTTAGGGTATTCAACGTTTCTTTTGCTAATACAATTAATAATTGAAACTGCGTTCCAAAATACGTTACTCCTCTTATTGTCTTCATTCAGAAAAACACCTTGATATGAATATTTATAATTATTCATAAAGCAGCTGGTCTCTTCGATAGCTGAAAAAATACATGAAAATACAACTTCACATGATTCGCTCATCACTTGAAGATTGTGTAATACATATATATCCAAGTGTCTTGGCCATAAACATTCCAGAAAGTTCTCCCCGCTCTTTTCGTCATTAACGGCAATGAGCTTGTTATACAGAAACTCACTGAGGAAATATTGATAAATAGATCTATGACTAAATGTAAGCCGTCTACCGGCCTCGTCTACAGGGTTCAGATAGTATTGATATAGATAAGCGTCACTTCCAGTAATTTCTGCAAACTCTCCCTTAGATATTTCTGTGCTATCATCATCATTTACAAAAATTCTAAAGGCTATCTCGCAGTAAATCTTATACAAAGCTTCCCTTTGATCCCCCAATCCTTGTCGATAAAGTGTCTTATCGAACAACTCGCGATATAGTCCAACTAGATTGTTATTATTGAGTACAAACCGGTTATTAACAAGCATTCGAAGTATAATAGGTACTTCTAATAAGGCACTTATTGACTCATTTTCTTGTAGTATTGGAAAACTCCATCTTAAATATTCTTCCAACTCACTTGTATTTTCATTGTTATTTTTTCGGCATTCAAGATATTTCTTTACCCATTCTGTTTGTTGACGCTTGGTTAATGGAGCCAACAATTTGACACTGTTGATCAGCACTTCGCCATCTAGATAGTTACAATGAATCTCACCTTTTCCATTTTTTAGTCGATCTATCGTACATAGTTCTTCTTGTATTAGTGTCTGTGTCCTAGTAGTAATGACGATATGCATTTTATATTCCAGAGCAAGTTGATTAACTTGATCATAAAACTGTTCGTTTGAAATGTCGTGTTCATCCAACGAAAATTTCAATTCATCAAATCCGTCCAGAAAAACAAGGCTACCTTCTATCTCACTAGGATCAATCGTATAACTGCGATTACCATGTATGCGCCCCCAGCTGAACACATTTTCCAGCGCTAACATTTTGGGTTTTACCATTCCCGGAATCCCCTGAGGGTTCAATCGGAACCAGAATACGCCTTTGGCTTGTTGGTATCGCTCCATGTTTCTATAATCAGCGACCGCCTTTATGCACATGCTTGTTTTGCCATGCCCAGGCTCGCCCACAATCCATAGGACACCGCCTTCCCCTTCTGAGTAAAACTCTTCTAAAAGATTTTCAACATCACCAAATTCAAATCTTGTTTCATAATAATATAGTGGTATATACAGCTCACTTAAGCTCTCTTCTCCAAGAAGCATATTTCCTATATTTGGCTTCTTGTAGAGTTTTACAACGTAATCGTAGTAACCCTTTATATTCCCATGACCAAAGTATAGGTTTTTAATATGGACGTATTTCGGCATTTCAAGGCTGGCTTCTATCAAGCTCAACGGGCGCCAATGCAATATAATGGAATGCCGGCTTGCAACATCTTCAATTTCTCTTATGTATCCCGCTTCTTTCCCCGTATCAGAATCCGTATCGGGCAGATCTTTGTTTATATATAGGAATAAGTCTGTGACGTTCCTGCTTGCAGCACCATTTACGCACGTAATAAGATCCTTTTTATGTGCAGACAGCTTGGTAGACACGTCATAATACTTTGCCTGATAGGCATAACGCTTCCCACCTATATAAACAGGATCAGATTCGATGGATCTCTGGTTAATCTTTCTGTCAACACCTTTCTCAAGACCTAATTCAGTACAGAACATCATATTAGCAATGTCTTCAAATACTTCCCGGTAATCCTGTAAATATACGTTCTCTAAATATTTAATTCTATCCATAATCCCCCACTCATTTATCTAACAAAGTGCTGACTTCTTCTAACTATTATACAGCAATTTGATAATCAGCGGATGTGTTTTAAAAATAAGAATTCCTGATAATCGTGTTCATCGTCTCCTAAAACAGTGTATCATTGTTCACACTTAGCTTAATAATCTCATATGATCTGGTCTAACCTCAAAGGCATTTTTAGCGCCGTTTGTCTTGTTCGATTAAACAAAAACGGAACCACCTTCAAATGCAACCCCTTTTCCTCAATCTTACATATATACTCTAATTTTGATAACGCACTGATATCCGTTACTGGAACCCATGCCATATCCAATTGCGATAAAAGAAACAATTCTTTTAAAGAACAAATATCTTTCACGTTAGTTTCTGATATATCTAATCTCCTTAGCATAGTTAACTTGCCCAATACACTAATATCAGTAGCTTTTGATAATGCGATGTCTAATAAGGTATCCGCCATATCACCTTCATGAAATCTTGAAGATAAATACATTTTTGACCTGCCCTTATGCCAAAAAAGCTATGAAATCTCATAGATATAGCATCTTTCATGACTATTTTCCGCCTTTCTGGCGAAAGGCACCGATGGGGTCATGAAAACCGAGGTGCTTTCGCTCTTTCTACTATTCTCAATTCCTGATATCTTTTTCTTGCAGGGTCGGCACACTACAGAGCACGTGGAGGTGAGTGGCGGGGCGGTATAGCGGCCTACCTCGCATGACTATATGTTGCCGGTCATCCTTAAGGCATCAATGAATGGCGCATCTCGTAGCCCGTAAACTTATCTCTTCCGAAGTTGTCTCGATTTCGCCGGATGACCAGTCACTGCCGCTCCTGCAACTACAAAATATCAGGAGGTGTTTTATTGGCTTTTAAAATCTTTCGTTTTAACTGCTGTGGGCTTGATGTCCACAAAACCTGGATCTTTGCCTGCATTGGACTCACTGATGCAAACGGCCGAACAGAGTATAAGGAAAAGAGGTTTTCCTCTTTCTCCAGAGGTCTGCGGGAACTTGCCGCATGGCTTGCCTCTTACAAATGTACGGATGTATGCATGGAATCGACCGGCAAGTACTGGATCCCGGTATTCAACGTTCTCGAAAAGACATGCAATGTCATACTTGCTCACCCCAAGTACACCAAACCACAAAAGGGAAATAAGACCGACCGTAAGGATGCGAAATGGATCTGTGATCTGTTCATGTGTGAAATGATCAAGCCCTCCTTTATCCCACCTGCTGAAATACGTCATCTCAGGGATCTGGTGCGGTACCGGTCTAAACTCACCAACATGCTGACTGGCGAGAAGAACCGTGCACAAAATTGCCTGACCGTATCAAACCTCAAGCTTGACGATGTCTTCAGCGACGTATTCGGAAAATCTTCCAGATCGATCACGGAATACATTCTCGCCCACCCCGGTGAAGCTTTTGACGTTACTCCCTTTGTGGATAAAAGATGCAAGACCCCGATTGAAGAGATTCAGGCTGCCGTTGACGGTGCTGTCTCTCCGGAACAGGCTATAAAACTTCGCCAATGTTTGGATCACATCGATGAGCTGGAAAAGCACAAGGCAGAAATGGAACGGGAAATCCTTCGTGTCTCCAATCCATACCTTGACGCTCTCGAACTGATCCGCACTGTTCCCGGTCTCGACAAAAACCCTTTTACGGCGATTCAGATCCTCTCTGAGATTGGCGGCGACATGTCTGTGTTCCCTACAGACAAACATCTTGTTTCCTGGGCAGGATGTTGTCCCCGTAACGATCAAAGCAATTTCAAAATCAAATCCACTCGGATTTCCCGTGCTGGTTCCTATCTTAAACCAGTTTTGGTGCAGGTTGCAAATGCTTTGATCAAATCGAAGAAACATCCAGAGATCACAGAACGTTATCGACGTATTAAGTCTCACCGCGGACACAAGAAAGCCATCATCTCTATCTGTCGTTTGCTCCTGACCGCTATCTGGTACATACTGACTGATCTAAAGCCTTATTCGGCTGAAGGTTATCTTGCACCGCGTCCTGTGAAGGAAGATAAGGTACTTACCACTTCACAAGCTCTTAGTCTGCTGAAACTTCGAGGGTATATCATCAAAGATAATGATTCGCCATCCACCGCTTGCTGATTAGGTCGTGTCTATATTTACTTTTCAAAGACCCCTTGAGGGTTTGTTTGCTATGCCCTCTTTACGGTATTTAACCGCCTGCCTCTTTTTTCAAACTTTATCTCCTTTTATTCGATTTTTTGTCTTATTCTGTATGCGTAATTAGTTCATATTTCATTATATAGTATTCTGCGGCCGCATGCGACCTCCAACCTCTTGCGACCTCCAACCTCTGGGGTAGTTTGTGGACAGTTGTCCACAAACTACCCCAGAGGTCGGTCTCTTGATCTCTTGACAGTTATGGGCTTGCCCGCTATGACGGGACAGCCTTGTACGAATATCCTCACAGCGACGTCGGCGTCAGCGAATGGGGAAGCTGCAATTTCATGCACTCCCGTGGGGAAGTCCGCAGTTTTCTTCAATCAGCGGCCAACTATTGGCTGAAAGAGTTCCATTTCGACGGCCTGCGCATGGATGCCATCAGCCGCATCATCTACTGGCAGGGAAATGAAAGCCGCGGCGAGAATGGAAATGCCGTGGATTTTATCAAGGTCATGAATAAGGGGCTCAAAACATTGAATCCCGGCTGTATTTTGATCGCGGAGGATTCAACCAGCTACCCGAATGTTACCCTTGAGGTAGACCGGGGCGGACTCGGCTTCGATTATAAGTGGGATATGGGATGGATGCATGATACGCTGGAGTATTTCCAGGTGCCTCCCGCGGCGCGGGCCGCTCAATATCATAAGCTGACCTTCTCTATGATGTACTATTACAAGGAGAAATACATGCTTCCCTTCTCCCATGACGAAGTCGTGCATGGGAAGGCGGCGATCCTGCAGAAAATGAACGGGCAGTACGAAGATAAATTCCCGCAAGCCCGCGCACTCTACTTGTATATGATGGTACATCCGGGCAAAAAACTGAACTTCATGGGAAATGAGTTCGGCCAATTGCGGGAATGGAGCGAAAAAAGGGAACAGGATTGGGACCTGCTGTCCTACCTTGCCCATGATTCATTCTATACCTTTATCTCTGATCTCAACAAAATTTATCTGCGTCACCCTGCTCTGTGGGAACTGGACCACTCGCCGGAAGGATTCAGCTGGCTGGACTGCCGCCAGGAAGAAAAATGCGTCTACATCCTTCAGCGAAACGCCAAAACAGAGCATATGATCGCTGCGTTCAATTTGAGCGCGGATAAAACCGACCTCTGGGGTAGTTTGTGGACAGATGTCCACAAACTACCCCAGAGGTCAAGGTTGGTCAGCGGTTCAGTGAAGAACCGCTCTGACTTCTTCAGCAAACTTCTCAGGATAATCACTGACCAACATATGTGTGCTCTCGGGGAAACAAACTGCATCGTAAGGCGCCACTATATGATCTCTGTACCAGTCTGCAAGTTTTGGCGAAAAGAGCGAACCCGGATCTGCATAAAAATAAGTGACCGGCACCGTAATCTGTCCCACTGTCGCGCGATTATCCTGAGCTTTCATGGATGCCGCCAGGCTTCTCAAAGTGGGTTCATCACACTTATCCAGTATCTTTTTCAAAGGTCTTCTGAGAAGAAATCCCGGTACCTTTGCCAATTTGGGGACGGCACCGATGGCAAAATCCTTATACAGAGAGTAGAACTCCTTGTCCGCATCCCGCTCCATGTCTTCCTTCGTATACCTGCCCTGATACAATCCCAGCTTCCATTCCTCATCATTTAGCTGCTTCGGTGTCATGTCACAGAGAACAATCTGCTTCAGGCTGTCACAACCATAGAGCCGGACATAGTTAAGTACAACACCGGCTCCCATAGACCATCCGAGAAGTGTGATGTTGGAGAGAGACAGACCTTGAATCAACTCATTCAGATCTCCCGCGAGCGTTTCCATGGATGGGCTTCCGCTATTAGCGTCTTTGCTCATTCCATGTCCCCGATGGTCATAAATAATGCACCTGGCATGATTTTGCAGTGTTTCCACCGGTTTCAAATATATTTCATGCGAGCTCGTCCAGCCGTGCATCATGATCAGTGTATCTGAACCATTTCCCTTATCCTCATAGTACAGTTTTTCTCCGTTTTTAAGAGTAAAGTAGCTCATAAAAGTATGCCTCCTGTCTTGGCGACCGCGACCGCTCCCTCGACCTCTGGGGTACTTTGTGGACAGCTGTCCACAAAGTACCCCAGAGGTCGCTTTTTTCCAGAGGTCGCTTTTTTCCCCCTAAGGTTTCTGCGACAGCATCGCAAGAAATGTCGGAATGTTCATTTCATGCAGGCGTCCCTCTCCATTTGTGTCCTCATAGAGCGCAATCAGCCTGAAGCCCGCCTCGAGCTGTCCGCCAATCTGCTCTTCCAGAGAATGCGAGAACTGCATTCCCGCATCTTCCTCTTCAAGCTGCTTCCTCTGGTCCGCGTTGCGCAGCGGATTGAAAGGCAGTCTGTTGATGATTCTCTTCTCCTCGCTGTCCACAATGTAATTGATATAGTGGTCAGTCCCCGACAACAGCCGACCTCCGGGCTTTAAGACGCGGAAGCATTCCCTCCAGATCGGCCTCACTTCTTCCACATAACAATTGGACACCGGATGGAAAATGATATCAAACTCCTCGTCCTCAAACGGCAGACGCTTTGTCATATCTCCGCGAATTATTCGAATGTCATATCCCTCCCGCTCAGCGACCATGCGCTCACTCTCGAGCTGCAAGGGCGAGTAGTCAAGGACCGTGCAGATTGCTCCGAGCGCCGCAAAGACCGGCATCTGCTGCCCGCCGCCGCTGGCGAGCCCGAGGACCCGCTTACCTCTCAGTTCTCCCAGCCATTCGTGCGGAACCGGTTTGGTGGGCGTGAGCAGTACGTCCCACTCTCTGTTTTTTGCCCTGTCAAAACACTCATGAGAGATCGGTTTTCCCCATTCCCATCCTTCACGGATCCATCTGTCAATCGTGTCCGCATTAATATCCTGATAGGATTGCTGAGAGTTTTCTATCGCTTCCACCACTTTGACGTCTGCGGGCAGCCAATTCACCTGACGCAGATTGTCGAGCGGCAGCCATTTGGCCGCTTCATGTTCGATCAGTGTGAGCTTGCCGCTCTTCACTTTGCACCAATAGCAGTCCATAGAGAGATGGAACGCCGGATAGTCATGCTCCACCGTGGTAAGGTACTGTTCCACTTCGATCTCTGAGTCGAGTTCCTCCTTGATCTCCCTGATCAGAGCTGCTTCCGGCGTCTCGCCTGCCTCGATTTTCCCGCCGGGAAATTCCCACCAGTCTTTATAGTCTCCGTAGCCTCTTTGCGTCGCAAATACGGCGTTGTTCTTGCGAATAATTGCGGCAACGACTTTTATTGTTTTCTTTTCCATGCGCTCTCCTGTTCGGCGGCCTCGGCTTCGACCTCTGGGGTACTTTGTGGACAGCTGTCCACAAAGTACCCCAGAGGTCGTTTTCCCCCCGGTCTATTCTTCCATCACAGTCACATTATAGTAGGCGTTGTTATAGTCATCGTTTTCAAAATCATTGACAAATTCCGGGTGAATGACAAAAGCCTTTCCGTCAGCCGTATGAAGCCGGGTGTCCCTGTCAAAGAATACGCCCTGCCCACCGTAATGAATCATCTGCTCGATAACCTTTGTGTAATCCCGGATTTTCTCTTCCAGAACACCGTCAATCCCGATGTCCGGCCTGCCGAACTCGGCCATTCCCCTTGTGTGGAGCCAATATTTATCCCCTTCTTTGGAGTAAAGAATGACAACATGCCTCAGGGCGCTCACTTCTTTGTCAAAATACTTCTGCGTCCATTGTTCGGGCGAATGCAGGGAGATTGTCTGCGGATCCAGTACTGCTATTGCGCCTTTATCAAAGAAAGCCTGAATAATGCCGATTGCATTCCTCATATAGTCAAGTGTGTTGTCCTTTATTACGGTGCCCTGCAGGATCACGCATGCTTCTGCTTCTTTGCATCGCATCAGAAGATCTGCGTTTGCTGCTTCCAGCACTTTTCCCATCGGCCCGGTGAGGAATCCGTCCATATAATCTCCGTGCTGCTCCCTTACCAGAGTACGCAGGTCGAGCCCTTCCGGCAGTTCATCGACTTTGTGCCTCTTCTGAGATACTTCCAGGTCCTCTCCGGATACGCCGTAGATCACATAAAACAGGTAGGGTTTATATCCTATGTCTTGGTAATACTCTCTTTTCATTACAATCCTTTCTTGATTGGCCTCTGGGGAAAAACGACCTCTGGGGTCGCTTTTACGGAAAAACGACCTCTGGGGTCGCTTTTACTGTTCCCTCGGATGTCTTCTCAACGGACCGGAATTTTCCGACCAGCCTGACTTCCTCAATATTGCTGATCCTGTCGAGCTGTTCCTGCGTCATGCCGCCTTCGTTCTCCACTTCGATCACATAGAAATAGGAACCCAGCTCGCTTCCCTCGGGCCGGTCGTGGATCGTCACGAGTTCGACGCCGGAATCATGGATCTCGACAATGATGTCGTCGATCCGGTCAGCCTTGCAGGTCGCCACAAAGACCGCCCGCGGGAACCCCTCCCCCTCGGGCTCTTTTGACGAAAGCACATAGAACCGCGTCTTGTTGGCATCCGTGATCTGCACATTCTCTGCCAAAACATCGAGCCCATAAAGTGCCGCGGCTCCGGGCGCCGCGATTGCGGCAATGGACTTATCCTGCTGCTCTGAGACATATTCGGCCGCTGCCGCCGTGCTCGCTTTTTCTTCCGTGACCGCATCCGGAAGATGCTCTTTGCGCCACGTTTCACTCTGCTTGATTCCCTGGGCATGGGAACATACTGTCTTTATGTCCTCAATTCTGGCGCCGGGCACCCCCATCAGAGTCTGGCTGATCGGGAGGATGACCTCGCCGATCACAAAAGCATCGTTTTGTTTGATCAGCGCATCCACATAGTTTGTCACTGCGCCGCCAAGCGTATTTTCCTGGGGGATCACTGCGTAATCCGCGGTTCCATTCATGACATCCGCGATCGCGTCATCCACTGTTTTCTTCGGCATCAGATTCTTTGCCTCCGGGAAGAAAAACATGGCCGCCTCTTCCGTATATGTCCCTGCCGGTCCGAGATAGCTTACTGCGGCGTCTGCCTCGCTGACTGTTCCGAGTGCTGCCGCGCTGTCTTCTACAGCCATACTGTCTGCTGTCGCCGCGCTGTCTGCTGCCGCCGTGCTGTCTTTTGGCACGTCAGTTGGATTTCCGCACCCGGCCAAGCCGATACTGGCGGCGCTCAGCAGAATGAATAGTGTTTTTTTCAGATTTTTCATTATCTTTACCTTTCTTAATCCAGCAGTGCCTTGTCAATGACCTGGAAGTTGGCCCGGTGAATGTACAGCGCCTTCCCGTCGATCATCAGCTTTGTAAATCTCGGCAGATCTTCCTGGATTTCCCAGTATACTTTGTTGCCGGAAAAAGCATAGATCGGCGCGCCCATCTGTGATTTGATAACTACCACCATGGGTTTTCCGAACTTGTTCTTGATGCTGTTTACCCTTCCGCTGATCAGCGTCGAGTCCAAAAGACCTGATGAGTCACTCTCTATTTTGTCCAAATAGAATTCGTACTCCGGGGTAAGGCGCTTGTCGTAGAAAATGCAGGTGGGCGAAAAAGACCTCTGGGGTAGTTTAGCCACATCTGTGTACAAACTACCCCAGAGGTCGCTTACTTCTTATTTTATCATGCTTCCGAAGCATACCGGACATGGTACAATAAGAATAACAGTTTTAAGTCCGGCTTTCGATTGTTTTTGTAAAGAGGTGTCAATATAGTGAGCTATACCTCTTCAGCTAAAGCCAAAACTACCTGATCATAAGACTAGGAGGATCGACATTATGGCCAGAAATATTCTTTTAACCTCTCTGAGCGCGGCGGAAAATGATCTGCCGGTTCGGTATTTTGCCGTTCGGAAAGAATTCGGCTTCGATTATTGCGATGCGCTTTTGGACGCTGAGGCCGGTATAAAAGCATTCCTCGCAAGAAATGTCCTTGATGAGATCATTATCATCGGAGGACCTGACACCTATAAAGAGGGAGATAACCTTGACATCGTCTCCTTAAGGAACGAAGGCTCCCTGTATTCAAAAGACAGAACTTCCTTTTCCACCTACGAACTGCTTCGATACAGGCTTTCACTGTACGCGGATGAGCTGTCGCCGGACGTAAAGACGGAGAATGATCTCCTGCCCGAAGAGGTTAGGGAGAAGCTGGTCCGCTTTATCACGGATTTCATGGAGAAGAACGAGGAACTCAAGGATAAAAAACTTAACCGCCTCTTCGACGCCCTTTCGCAAAACAGCGAAACATATGAATCTTTCCGGGATGCGCTCAGCAAAGCCTTCCCTGAATTCCGTGACAATTTCGGTGCCTTTATGCAGTGGGCGAAGCGTTACCTGTACGCAGAGCTGAAGCCCTCCGCAAAGCTTGAGCTTCTGCAGGTCAACGAGAAGGTCAGGATCCGCTTCATTCCGGAGACCCGGATCAGCGAACACGGGCAATGGGGCAGCAGTATGGTGACGATGAAAAATTCTATCATCAAAGATGATGAAGATATCAACTTGTATATTTCGCTGAACAGCGAGGATGCAGCAGATACCTTCTACGTAATAAACCTGCTCGATATCCTGGTTTCTCTCCCTAAGAGCAGTGTGCACTTGAAAAAAATCCTGACAGTGCGCAGCCAGCAGAGGTCCATGGCCGGGATCATCCGCGATGATACCGACGGCTTCAGCGTGGCAGAGCTGTTCCATGCGATCCGTTCCTTCTTAACTTACGGCAAGGCGGACATGATCGTAAATATATGGGAAAAGAGCGGTGTGCACAATGAGCGTATTTCAAAAATGGTCTATGCCATGCGCCATGTGGACGTGGGACTTTCCATGTGCAACATACCGGAGGTGGAGGGGGGCATTCTCTCCCTCAGAAAGCTGTTCAGCAGTGAGTCCTTCTGGCAGGAAGCCGGTCTCAAGGGCATGACCTTCAACGTGATCGCCGAAAGTATCCGGGAGGATTACGGCAGCCTCCTTGAGGGCAATGGAGATATACCCTTCATCGAGCTTGTAAAATGGGCTTACCGGCATCAGTTCTACCAGCAGACCCTGACCCTGATCGAATCTAAGGCGCCTGAGAAAATAGTGAAAACCGGGATGTTCTATTACTGCGGCGATGAAAATACCGCAGAGCAGGTGACCCGTCTGCTCGCGCAGCAGCGGCTGGAACTGAAACCCTATGAGTATTATAAGATGGATGAAATAGAATACTATTTCGTCAAAACATATGAGCGCTCAAGGACCCGGGGCATGGGCGCCAAGGGCGAGGACCCGCAGCATGTATACGCCGTCCTGAGGACGCAGTCCGTTGAGAACGAGGATCCTTCGCGGATCACAGGTCTCACCGCCTGCGACAGCACGGAAACGCTTCAGAACCTTCTTTTTGCGTATTACCATACCGCGGACGTGCGCAACAAGATCAGCCATGCCATAGCCTCTGCGATGGCCGAGACCCGGCTGATGAGATCGGACAGCGATGAAATCTCCGCCCTGTCCTGGATGAAGGACAGCATCGATTACTTCATCGCTTGCTATGAAAAGGCCGAAGCAGAGGTGCTGGGCAAAACACCGAACATCATCACCATTACCGGTGATATGGTCCGCAAGGCTGCGGAAAAGATGAAGCACGAGAAGCATCACGTGTAGTTTTTCACCTCCGCCTCTCTCCTCCACCTCTGGGGTAGTTTGTGGACACTTGGGGACAAACTACCCCAGAGGTCTCTCATCTCGCTTGGGGACAAACTACCCCAGAGGTCTCTCATCTCAGCTGCAGCGGAAACAGTAGCATATGGAGCCTCCTCGCGGGGTGGTATGGCCGGGGTGGTATCGGGGTGGTATGGCCTCTGGGGTACTTTGTGGGCACACAGTGTCGTTACACAGGAGTTCCGACCTCGATCAGGTTGCCGTCCGGATCGTAGAACCGGACAACCTTTTGTCCCCAACTGTGCTCCATCAATCGGTTGACATACCGGACTCCCGGATAGTATTGTTCCAGTTTTTTGACAAATCCTTCTACATCCGGTTCCTCGAAATACAGCTCACAGGAATTATTCTCCCGTATTATGTCTCTGCCAAGGAAATCCCTCCATATTCGCTCATCCTGAAGGACAAGTCCCTCTGTAAGGATCATATTGCCGTCATTGTCAAGGATCATTTCCAAACCGAAAAGATCATGGTAAAACTGACGCGATCGGCTGATGTCTTTCACGACTATGAGGATATTTTTAAGCTTCATTTCTGTTCCTCTGATTTCGTAATTTGACTAAAATATTGCCACGGGTTCCATTGTCTAAATGACATTGGAACCGTCTCCCTGCCAACACCGGGTGGTTTCGAATGCCGTGATCCCATTACGTTTCCGCAACTATTCTTCCTGCTTTTTTACGCTGTTTTTCAAGTCAAAAAAAGACCTCGGGATATGGCAGTAACCGCCCGGGTTCTTATCCAGGTATTTCTGGTGGTATTCTTCGGCGGGGAAAAAATTCCGAATCGGTTCAACGACAACAGCGAGGTCCACTCCCACCTTTTCCTGCTGCCTTCTGAAGACTTTGCGGATCGTCGGAAACTGCCCCTCATTAGTATAGTAGATACCTGTCCGATACTGGATTCCGATATCGTTTCCTTGTCTGTTGACTGCCAGCGGATCGATCACCATGAAGTAATACTCAAGCAGTTTTTCCAAGTCCATTCTTTTGTCATCATAATCTACCCGGACGGTCTCTGCATGACCGCTGTTTCTACAAACATCCTGGTAGCTCGGCGCTTTGTCCGGCCCGTTTGCATAACCGGCTTCTGTAAGGATCACTCCGTCAAATTGATCAAAAAACTTCTGGAGCCCCCAGAAGCAGCCGCCGGCAAGATAAATCGTACCCATATGTAATCCTCCTTCCCACTTTGTCATGGGGACGTTTCTTTTGACACATCCCCAATGAGACTTCCTCTCTTTTCATTGATTTTTTCCCCGCCGGCCTCTGACGCATGCAGCTTGCCGCCGCCCTGCTCTTGACACTTTTTTCAGCTAAACAGGCAATACACCCCATCGATCCCCGGCTTCTCTATATTAAAAATCCTAACCGATATGGTAAGATAACCATGTGCAATTATTTGTCAGAAAGGAAAATACATGGCAGTTAAAATGGTATTATTCGATCTCGACGGAACTCTGCTCCCCATGGATATGGACGAGTTCACGATGGGATATTTTCAAATGCTGGCCGCAAAGGCGGCGCCGCGCGGCTATGAGCAGAAATCGCTGGTCAAAGGAATCTGGCACGGCGTATCTGCCATGGTCCAAAACGACGGGCACTGCACGAATGAAGACGCGTTTTGGCAGGATTTTGCCAAAATATACGGCAAAGCAGCGCTCATAGATAAGCCTCTGTTCAATGAATTCTATGCGAATGAATTTCAAAACGCCCGTATGTTTTGCGGATTCAATCCGGAAGCGGCTGCAACTGTCCGATGGATCAAGGCGCAGGGCCTTCGTGTTGTTCTTGCGACGAATCCACTGTTTCCGGCTGTTGCGACGGAGTCACGCATCCGTTGGACCGGTCTGGAACCAGATGAATTTGAATTCTACACTACTTATGAGAACATAGGATGGTGCAAGCCCAATCTCGATTATTACCGGGAAGTGCTCCGCCGGGCCGGAATGGATGCTCAGGAGTGCCTCATGGTCGGCAACGATGTAGGCGAGGATATGATCGCAGCTGAGCTCGGCATGAAGGTTTTCCTACTGAAAGATTGTCTTATTAATAAGGCGAATGAGGATATCAGCAAATATCCAAACGGAAGTTTTGCGGAGCTCAGGGAATATGTGACGGAATTAATGGGGTGACCTGCCTCGACCTCGCCTCGACCTCTGGGGTACTTTGTGGACACATGTCCCCAAAGTACCCCAGAGGTCGTTTTATTTGAGGTCGTTTTATTTTATTTGAGTTTTTCTTCCCACTCCTCAACTTTGAATCCAGTCAGGACAAATCCATCACCGACTACAAGAGGACGCTTCACCAGCATTCCGTCAGTCGCAAGAAGAGCCAGCTGCTCCTCCTCACTCATGTCCGGAAGCTTTTTGGAGAGTCCCATTTCACGATATGGCATGCCGCTCGTGTTAAAGAAACGTTTCAGCGGGAGCCCGCTCAAATCATAGTATTTTTTCAGTGTTTTCTTATCAGGATGGTCTGTTTTAATATCGATATTCTCATACTCAATGCCGTTTTCGTCCATCCATTTCAGCGCCTTTTTGCAGGTGCCGCACCTGCTGTAACAGTACACTTTTATCATCAATTTCCTCCTTCAAATCTTCTGAGCCTTCAGCCTATGGTACAGGCCTCCAGGCATCGACCTCCGACCTCCAAACCTCTGGGGTAATTTGTTGGACACCTGTCCACAAATTACCCCAGAGGCTGAAGGTTCACTAGGCTCACGGTTACGTCCTTGCGCACTCCAAATCTTTGTGTTACATTCAACTCATTCAGTGTTATTCTTAATTCGCTTGAGACACTGGATTATCATGCATTCATATAGCTATTCTACCTCATTTCAGTTCTGTCTTCTGCAGATTTTCTCTGCAATACTTCCGAACCGTTTAAACACATCTCTACTTGCTGTTTTACATTCAAGTATCATAACGACAATTGACCTCAGAGGCGTAAAACTCGAAACTCGAGAAACAGTCACAAAACAACAAACCACCCCAGAGGTCGCAAGTCGGGAAAGGTCACGTCTATGTCAACTCCCCCTCGCAAAATCAGCTCTTTAAATACTTATCATGTTATTTATCGCGGTAACAACAAGCAACGGATATTCGAAGATTCCGATGATTATGGAAAGTTTTTAACAGTACTTCGGAAGTATCAGCCAATTTGCGATTTTAAGCTCATCGCCTACTGTCTGATGTCCAATCATATCCATCTGCTTATCAAGATAGGCGAAATGCCGATGAGCCGGATCTTCCAGCGCATCATCCCCAGTTTTGTGTATTGGTATAACAAAAAATACGAGCGTGTCGGAAATCTTTTCCAGGCCAGATTCCTCAGCAGCCCGGTCAACAACAGCTCTCAACTTCTGACCGTTGTCAGATACATTCATCAAAATCCGGTGAAAGCCGCGATTTGCAATCACCCCGGGCAGTATCAATATAGCAGCTATGTAAACTATTTCAGCAATGATCTGATTGACAGCAGCTTCGTGCGGTCGATCGTCAGCGATGACTTCTTTTACAGCTTTAATTGCGCTGAAAACGATGATCAATGTTTAGATATCGAAAGCGAACGCCCAAGAATGAAAGACGAGCGAGCCTCGATGATCATGCAGCGGCTTTCCGGCTGCAACAGTGTGGCTGAGTTCCAAAAGCTTGACGTTAGTGTACGGAACGATGTGCTTTTCGACATGTGGATAGCAGGTATCTCGGTTAAGCAGGCAAACAGGATCACGGGAATTTCGTACGGTGTAATCAGGACTGTCATCAGGGATAAAAAGGCGTCCGGCGGCAAAAGACCTTGGTGGTAAAAACTATGCTGCTGAGGTGGTTTACGATCACAGTACTTCCAGCTCGACCTGCTCGACCTCTGAGGTAGTTTGACCACAGCTGTCCACAAACTACCCCAGAGGTCGAGGTAGGCCGATCATCCCCCTCCGTACATCATATCAATTTCCGACACCTCATCCCGTGCCGGTGTAGTCTGCATGAATTTCACAACAAAAGGAATGCAAGTCAACGTCGTCAGCATATCCGCCACCATCTGCGCACTCTGAATACCGGTCAGGCCCAAAAACAACGGCAGCACAAGAAGCGCAGGAATGTAATAGAGCCCGCTTCGCAGAAGCGCCAGAAACGAAGCTTCTTTGCTTTGGCCGATGGACTGGAACATCATATTGGAAGTCACACTGAAAGGCTGCAGCACCACCGCAACGCATTGGAACCTCAGAGCTTTAGCGCCGATCTCGATGACCGCGGGATCGTCCCGGAATATCCCCACAATCGCCCCCGGAAACAGGAAGCCGATAACGGCCAGCGCGCCGAGTACGATCGTCCCAGCCTTAAACGTGAAGAAAAAGCTCTTGCGAAGCCTGGCAAACTTCCGCGCACCGTAATTGTAAGCAGCGACAGGCTGAAATCCCTGTCCGAGGCCGATCATCGCAGAGCCGATAAACATAGCGATCCTGCCCACAATAGCCATAGCTGCAATGGCAGCGTCCCCATAAGGCATCGCGCAATGATTCAGCGTGATCGTCGCGAGGCTGTTGAGCATCTGCCGGATCAGACTCGGAAGGCCGACACGCATGATCAGGAGTGTGTCAGAGGGATCGTTTGAGCGATATTTTGGCGACAAACGGCTGATCGTGCGCTTACTGAACACCATATACAAAAGGATCCCGAAGCTGATGTACTGCGAGATCGCTGTGGACAGCCCTGCGCCGTCGATGCCGAGCCCGAGACCGAACATGAAGATCGGGTCGCCGATCATGTTGAGGACGCCGCCCGTCACCAGTCCGAACATCGCAAGGACTGCGCGCCCCTCGTACCGCATTACGTTGTTGAGGACGCAGCTTCCTACCAGTGCAGGCCCCGAGATCAAAATATAGAACCCGTAATTCTTGGAGAATGGCAGGATCGTGTCCGAGCTCCCCATCAGGCGCATCAGCGGCTCCAGGCAGATCAAGCCGATCACGGCCACGATCACACTGATCACGAGCGCGTGGAAAAACGCCGTGGAAAAGAGCCGGTCCGCTGTGTCCTTGTCGCCCTCGCCCAAGCGGATGCTGATCTGACTTCCTGCGCCGTGGCCCATCATAAAGCCAAAAGCCTGGAAGATTGACTGAAGGCCCAGCACGACGCCGATCGCGGCACTCGCGCTGGTTCCCAGCTTGCCCACAAAATAGGCGTCCACGAGATTGTAGATCATCGTGATCATCATGCTCAGGATCGTAGGTATTGCCAGCCGGGGGATCAGTTTTTCGACCGGTGTCATGACAAGTTTCTGATATTGCTGCTGTTCTTTGCTCATTTCTTCTTTGCTGCTTAACTCGAGCCTCGGGCTCGAGGAGTGTTGCCGTCACTCGAGCCTGAGGCTCGAGAAACGAGAGTCTGCCGATATCTTTTAGTATTGTACTTTTTATCATACCATTTTCCGAAGCGTTCGTCACCCGAACCTCAACAAAGCGACCCCAGAGGTCGACTGCACGACAAGCAACCCCAGAGGTCGAGGTCGACTGCACGCTGCATACAAAAACAGTGCCCGCAGAGAACGCATCCCATACTCTGCGGGCACCATGACCACTCTTTCTTTATATTCTTATTTCAAGATCTTGTCCCTGTTTGCTGCCGTATTCTGATACAGCTTTATGGATGATTTGGTTTTACCTTTCGTCGCACTCTGCAGTTTGCTCATAAAAGTGCTTTTGGAAACCTTATTGCGATTGATGTAATACCTATCCTGCTTTCCGGTAGCAGACTGTCCACGGGCATTCGCGTCATACTTGCAGAATACCATCCTCTGCACCTCTGTCTTGCTCAGCCTATTATAATGGCGATACATCTCTGTACTTCCCCCATAAATATTTTCAAGGAAATACCCTGTTTTATAATAGTATCCGCCAAAATACCCATTACCTCTGGAATTATATGCCCGATACAGCTTCCCTTTCTTGAATGTTAATATCCCATATATAACGCTGCTCCCTTGTTTCGTGCTGATGATCAGCTCCGGGATCCCATCATTGTCGAGATAAGCCAATGCAAATTTGACATCGGAAGCATTGCTTGTTGAATATGTGCGTTTTATCTCATCATCGTAATACTGCTGTCCTCTCTGGATCACGCACACCGTTTTCCTGCCCAGCCAGGTCTTATAGGCTTTCATCGCCTGATAGTACTGTGCGCTCCTCGCAGCGCTGCTGTCCATTCTCGGAAAGACCAGTGCGACGCACAGAATGAGGAGCAGGAACGCCTTGAATCTCTTTGTTGTTTTCATGTTACCCTCCATTTCTTTTGAGCGACTCGCTTATTGCACAATTTGTACAATAAGCACTGATGTTATATTACAAATACCATTATTATTTACAGAAATTGTACATACAATACAAATTTCATTACTCGTACCCGAAGCTCAGGGCGCGTCTCCTGCACTCGAGCCCGAGGCTCGGGAAACACAAAAACAGCGCCCGCAGAAAACGAACGCATTCTATTCTCTGCAGGCACTATGACTGAACTTTCTTATGTTCTTATTTCAAGATCCGATTTCTGTTAGCTGCGGTGTTCTGATAAAGTGTCGGGCTGGTCATGTTTTTTCCCTTTGTCGCTCTTTTCAGCTTGCTGACAAAAGTGTTTCTTGAAACATCACTTCCATTAGCCCAATAGCCATTTTCAGATTCATATCTCTTACCCAATCGATAAGACCAATCACTTTTACGATACGCTTCCCTTACTGATGTTTTACTCAGCAACATATAGTTGCGATAGACTAAGGCACCTTCTGTATATCCGGTATCAAGGAAAAACCCGGTTCTATAATAGTACCCGTTGAAAATGTCCCAGCCATCGGAATCAAACACCCTGTAGATCTTTCCGTTCTTATACGTCAATATCCCATACAAAGCGCCTTGCTCGCCTTGTTTTGTACTGATGATCAGTTCCGGTATTCCGTCATTATCGATGTACGCCAGAGCAAACTTTACGTCAGATGCTATGCTTGTCGAATAGGTCTTTTGCCTAAACGTATTAAAGTCAAAATAGCTTCGGCCCCTCTTGATCACACACACCGTGTTCCTTCCCAGCCAGGTCTTGTAGGCCTTCATCGCCTGATAGTACTGTGCGCTCTTAGCACTGCTGTCGATTCTCGGAAACGCGAGCGTCACACACAGCAGCAAGAGCAGGATTGCTTTGAATCGTTTTGTTGTTGTTCTCATGTTGTTCTCCTCTATATCCTTTTGCGATTCCCGCTTCCGCGGCTGGACGTTCCTCGAGCACGAGGCTCAGGTAACGCCCTCCTCCTCAATCACGAGGAACGCCCCCTCCTCAAGCTCGAAGCTCGGGTAACATTATTTCAGGATCCGATTTCTGTTAGCTGCTGTGTTCTGATAAACCTTCGGGAAAGTCTTGTTTTTTCCCTTTGTCGCTGTTTTGAGCTTGCTGACAAAAGTTCGTTTGGAAACTGTCTTTCCATCAGCCCGGTAACTGTCATCAGATTCGTGTGACTTACCCAATCGATAAGACCAGTCAAATTTATTAAGCTTTTCCCTTACAGATGTTTTGCTCAGCAACATATAGTTGCGATTGATAGGTGCACCTTCTGTATATGCGTTATCAAGAAAATATCCGGTTCTATAATAAAATCCTCCGAAACTGTCCCAGCCATCGGAGTCAAACACCCTATAGATCTTTCCGTTCTTAAACGTCAGAACTCCATACAAACTGTAGCCACTGTCCTGCTTTGTACTGATGATCAGCTCCGGTATTCCGTCATTATCGATATACGCCAGTGCAAATTTGACGTCAGATGCCTTGCTTGTCGAATATGTTCTGGTCTTATACGTACCTGTGTCAAAATAACTTCGGCCCCTCTTGATCACACACACCGTGTTCCTGCCCAGCCAGGTCTTGTAGGCCTTCATCGCCTGATAGTACTGTGCGCTCTTTGCACTGCTGTCGATTCTCGGAAACGCGAGCGTCACACACAGCAGCAGAAGCAGTAATGCTTTGAATCGTTTTGTTGTTGTTCTCATGTTGTCCTCCTCTATATCCCTGAGCGATTCCCGCTTCCGCGCTTCCGCGGTTGTATGTCCCTCGAGTCCGAGGATCGGGTAACGCCCCCTCCTCAAGCCCGAGGATTGGGAATCCGTTCTTATTTCAGGATCCGATTCCTGTTAGCTGCAGTGTTCTGATAAACCTTCGGGAAAGTCATGGATTTCCCCTTCGTCGCTGTTTTCAGCCGGCTGTTAAAGGTGTTTTTGGAAACATCTTTTCCATTAATACTATAACTGTCACTGTCTGCTAATGACTTCATGCGATAAGAACAATCAAATTTGTAGAATACTTGTCTCACCGACGTCTTGCTCAGAAGCATATAGTCGCGATTGATGGGAACCCCTTCCGAAAGTGAGTTATTAAGGTAATATCCGGTTCGATAGTAGTACCCGCCGAACCTGTCCCATCCATCGGCATCGAAGACCCTGTAGATCTTTCCGTTCTTAAATGTCAAAATCCCGTACAGCGTGCAGTTCGAATTGAGCTTTGTGCTGATGATCAGCTCCGGGATTCCGTCATTATCGATATACGCCAGAGCGAACTTGACGTCAGATGCTCTGCTTGTCGAATAGGTTTTTTTCTTAAACGCATTGATGTCATAATAGCTTCGGCCCCTCTTGATCACACACACCGTGTTCCTTCCCAGCCAGGTCTTGTAAGCCTTCATCGCCTGGTAGTACTGTGCGCTCTTAGCACTGCTGGCGATTCTCGGAAACGCGAGCGTCACACACAGCAGCAGGAGCAGTAATGCTTTGAATCGTTTTGTCGTTGTTCTCATATTGCCCTCCTCTATTCCTCGAGCCCGAGGCTCGGGAGCATAAGCGATCACTTCAAGAACTTATTCCTGTTCGCCGCAGTGTTCTGATGTAATACCAGCGATGTTTTAGCTTTACCTTGTGTTGCTCTTCGCACATCCCTGATGTACTGATTTTTGCTAAGTAATCCCTCTGTATCGTAATACATATCCAAATCGCCCAGTCTGCGTTTGTATGACTCATAATACATCGTTTTCATTGAGGTCCCGCTCAACTTGCAATAAAGCGATTTTTTGTAAGCCGGTTCAGATGTGGTCATGTTGAAATACCCGGTTTTGAAAAAATATCCCCCAAAAGTTGTCATGCCATTCGAACTGTAAACCCTTGTAATTCTTCCGTTTTTATACGTCAAGATTCCAAACAGCGGACGATTGTCTTTCTTTACGCTGATGATCAATTCCGGAATCGAGTCCCCATCAATACTTGCCAGTGCAAATTTGACATTCGAGGCTTTGTCGGGGCTGTACTTCTTTTTACTGGTAAAACTCGTCAGGTAGTATCCATTTAAGGGACCTTCCGTTCCGATCACACGCACCGTGTTTCTCCCCAGCCAGGTCTTGTAGGCTTTCATCGCCTGCTGCCGCGGTGTTGCCGCGTTGCTGTCGATTCTCGGAATGACCAGCGTCAGGCACAGCAGCAAGAGAAAGAATGCTTTGAACCGTTTTGTTGTTGTTTTCATGTTACCCTCCTTTTCTTATGATCAACTCAATTGTCGTACAAAAGTACAACAACCACCGATGTTGTATTATATATACCATTATAATTCTCATGATTTGTGCATACAACACATGTTTCCTTTGACCCCTGACTCGAGGTAAATTTTTACCCCAAGCCCGAGGTTTTCCGGGTCCAAGGCTCGGTGGCGACAAACTACCCCAGAGGTCGCTTTCACCCGCGGATCACTGCTCCGCCTCAGCTGCCTCGCCGGTCACAGACTGTGCATTTCCGTCGGTGACAGTTGATTCGTAATCATACAGATCCGTATATTTGGCAATCTCCTGGTTGAAGATCGCATCGGTCGTGTTGAATCCGCGATAATAAGACCAGGAACTATTGACCTCACGGGGAAACTGATCCCAAATATTATGTTTTTCTCCGCCCACCTCATAGTCAGACAGGTCGCAGGTGCATGTGCCGTTGGGCAGAATTTCCATGTTCTTGAAGCACCAGTAATTATAGAACTCGAAGTTGCTGCCGGCCGAAGTTGTCACCTTGATCTTGTAGACCATATAGAGTCTGTAATCCGACTCCTGATACAGATTGATCTTCTTGGGTGTGCGGTAGTAATACCCGACAAAGTCAACACCAAGCAGTTCAAAATCATTTTTCCACTCCGTCGTCTGCATCTGAGCGATGGACTCTCTTGCTACTTTGTCCATCTTGCTCTTCATGTCATCGGGAATCTCCGAAAGGCTTTCCGGATAGTGAGGCATATCCTTGACCTCGTATGTTTTCTCAGTGGCGGTGACTTTCAGCCCTGTATCCGCCGTAAATTCTGAAAAGTCCTGACCTCCGTTATAACTGACGCTCACAGTCACTGTGTCACCGATTGCAAGGCCTGCATCCTGGCTTGCTGTATAAGTCAGACCGTCTGCCATCCCGTCCAGTGCCACCGTGCACATAGGGGAGACACCGCCGAATGTTACCTGCAGGCTGCTAAAAGGATCAAAATCCTGTACCGGCGCAAGTTCCTCGACTTCGAAGGTCTTGTTGCCGCCTGTCAGTTTGACGCCGAGCTTTTTGTATTTTGACGCGTCGTATTCTGTTGTCACTTCTACTTTGTCTCCGTTGCTGAGACCGCTGTCCTTGTCGAGGACCGGCTCATAGTCAGCGCTCAGAAGTTCTTCTGCGAGTTCTGCCTTCTTGGAGCCGGGCTCGCTGTCCCAGATGCCCTTCTTGTCGAGGATCTCGTAGACGTCATTTTCATATGCCATTCTGTCAAAATAGCAGTCCGCTCTTCCCACTGTATCGTATCCGGTCGCCTGGAACTGAAGATAATCGTCCAGGTTGATCTTCTTGCCGCCACCGGCCACAATGCTGATTCCCAGGATCATGACCAGAAGTGCACCTGCGGCTCCTCCTGCGATCATAAGAGGTTTCAAAGACCGTTTCGTTTTCTTAGGGGCCTCTTTAGGGGCTTCTTCTCTCTGATTTGTTTCATAACGTGATATGATCTTGGCGTTTCCTTCAATCGGGTTGATCCGCTTCTGCGGCTCGCTTCCACCGATCGGGCTCCCGCAATTGGGACAAAAAGCTGCTATATCCGATACCGACATTCCACAATTTGTGCATTTTCTGTTTGCCATGATGTTCTCTCCCTCGTTGAATTTATTTGTGGTGACGCGTCTTTTCCTGTGTTCTGAATGCATTATAATTCACGCGATCTGCCGGTCTGTAGTTTATGTGTCAAGTTGTCAGAACACCCGTCCCCATGAACCCTTCTCATCCGATCAAATCCTTCACCACCTCCGCCGCAATGAGAAGCCCAGCCGCCGATGGCGTAAACGCCGAACTGCCCGGCACATCCTTGCGCCCCGCCCCCGGGTCCGCTTCGATCCGGCCCAGCGGCTTGATCGGCGTCTCCTTGGAGTAAACGACTTTGAGCTTTTTGACACCTCGCTTCTTCAATTCTCTCCGCATCACCCTTGCAAGCGGATCCACCGAAGTCTCATAGATGTCCGCCGCTCTGAAAGCGGACGGGTCGAGCTTATTGCCGGCCCCCATGCTGCTGATCACCGGAACTCCGGCCCTTTGCGCCTGCAGGATGATCTCTATCTTGGCGGTGACTGTATCCACCGCATCCACTACATAGTCATACTGTGAGAAGTCAAAATCCTGCGCCGTCTCGGGTAAATAAAAGCACTTGCGCATCACGACTTCCGCCTCCGGATTGATGTCGCGAATGCGCTCTGCCATCACCTCTACTTTATCTCTGCCAACTGTCTTCCACGTCGCAATGATCTGCCGATTCAGGTTCGTGATGCTGACCTGATCCCGGTCGATCAGTTCAAAGGCACCGACACCGCTCCTTGCAAGCGCTTCTGCAACATATCCGCCGACACCTCCCACGCCAAATACAGCCACCTTGCTGTTTCTCAGCCTTTTCATCGCTTCCGCACCGATCAAAAGCTCCGTGCGCTCAAACTGATTTTCCAATTTGCTCCCTCCTCTATGCTCCCCGCGCCCGAGGCTCGCCTACATGACCACTCCCCGAGCCCGAAGCTCGCCTGCACGACCACTCCATGAGCCCAAGGCCCTGGTCCATTATCAACCGTCATTGTAGCATGTTTTTGTGCACACTTGCACTTGTTGTGCTATACTCAAAACAGCAAACGGCGGTTTAATCTGACGTGAAACCTGAATGCTTTGTTTGATCAATATTTCAAGGAGGTTTTACTTTTATGAGAAAACAAGCCGTTATTTTTATGCTCATTTTTATATTTCTGATCACCGGCATCTGCGCCGGATGCGGCGCCGGCACGCCTTCCGGATCATCCGGCAGCACCCCTTCCACGTCCGCCGATTCTGATCCTGACGCCGACAAATCGCCCGACGACAGCACTTCCGCAGAATCAGATCACCCCGCAAACGATCCGTCCGACTCTACGATCCCGGATACGGATGAATCAGCAGCAGGCGGCTGGGGCGTCGCCAAAACAGACAACAATGCTGACAACAATGACACCGGCACAGATACATCCGCCCCGAAAGCCGACACTTTCAGCCAGGTCATCGTCGACCGCGAAGATATCTTTTTCGCCATCAAAGAAGTGCGGGCAGACGCCGTCCAAGGCTACACCTGGAAAGTCTATCTGGAGAACCGAACGGACAAGAACCTGATGTTCTCCTTTGAAAAGGTTTCGGTCAATGACATCATGTGCGATCCCTTCTGGGCCGAAGTCATCACCGGCGGCCGAAAAGGCAACTGCGAGATCACTTGGATGAGAGATGCTCTCGACGAGCGGCAGATCACAGACGTCAGCGAGGTGTGCTTCACACTGAACGTCTACAACGACGAAGACTACACGGAGGCGCCCCTGGTCCATGATTCATTTACAGTCTATCCGACCGGTGACAGCTCTGCCGCCAAGACGAACGACGCCAAAACGAACGCCGCCACTGGCGCAGACCACACCGCCCAAACAGACACCACAGCCGCCACCACCGCCTGGACTCCCTCCGAGAACGACAAAGTCCTGGTCGACAACGACAAGTGCCTCATCGTGCTGACCGGTTACGATCCCGACAACATCTGGGGCTTTGCCGCCCGCGTACACCTGATCAACAAATCTGATGAAGACCTGGTCTTCAGTGCGGAGAACACCTCCATCAACGGCATCATGTGCGATCCTTATTGGGCGGAGATCGTCACCGCAGGCAAGTCGGCCATCTCCACCATTCTATGGGACAAAGCCTCCCTGAATGAAAACGGCATCACGGAGGTCAAGGAGATCTCACTGCCGATCCGTGTCTACTCTGACAAAAACGTGTACGAACCCTACGTAGATGAGACCTTCGAACTGGAGCCATGATTTTGACTCACTTTCACCGCTATTGGAAAAATCCGGCATAAGCCGGATTTTTTCATGTCCCAAAAAACAGACTCCAAAGTGCTTCCTCAGTAGTTCTGTGCTATACTGTTTTGCAGAATCGATCTCGCAGAGACGATCTACTGAAACAGGACCGTAAAGATAGGCCCCTATGAATCGAACAGGAGAATCACGCCCATGCCGGAAGATATGAAAAAGACAAGAAAAGGCCCGAATCAGAAGCAGAAAATGCTGTACCTGGCGAAGATCTTATCAGAGGAGACGGATGACAGGCACTCCCTGACAATACAGGATCTCATTTCCAAGCTTGCCGCGTGCGGTGTCAACGCGGACCGCAAGACTCTCTATCTGGACCTGGAGGAACTGCGCAGTTTCGGAATGGATATCATCACCACCCATTCCGGCCATAATTTCTACTACAACCTCGGCAGCCGGGAGTTCGAGCTGCCCGAGCTCAAGCTCCTTGTAGATTCCGTTCAGTCCGCCAAGTTCATCACGAACCGCAAGTCGGCGGATCTGATCCGCAAGCTGTCCGGCCTGGCCAGCAGGCACGAGGCAAAATATCTACAGCGCCAGGTAGTCATCTCCGGGCGTGTTAAGACCATGAACGAGAGCATCTACTATAACGTGGACAAGATCCATGCCGCCATCGGCGAGGACAGTAGGATCCGCTTCAAATACTTTCAGTGGAATGTCCAAAAAGAGACGGAGCTGCGCAAGGACGGAGCATGGTACATCGTCAGCCCGTGGGCACTCTTGTGGGAGGATGAGAATTACTACATGGTCGCTTATGACTCAGACGATAAGAAGATCAAGCACTACCGTGTTGACAAGATGCTGAAGATCTCCGTTACCGGCGATAAGCGCGAAGGAAAGGAGCAGTTCAAGGAGTTTGATCCGGCCAAGTACAGCCGCAGTCTTTTCGGCATGTTCGGCGGCAAAGAAGTCCGGGTCACGCTGGAGGCTCGAAATGATATGATCGGGGTCCTGATCGATCGATTCGGCAAAGACCTGCCGATCACCCGCACAGACGAAGAGACCTTCCGGACCAACGTGGAGGTCGCTGTGAGCCGGCAGTTCCTGGGGTGGATCATGGCACTGGGGAACGGCATCCGGATCCTCGGACCGGAGGCGGTCGTAGAACAGATGCGGTCGGAGGCGAAACGCCTGACTGAGCAGTACAGCTGAAACTGTTCACCGCACTATCATCAGCGCTCCGACACCGACCGGCAGGCATCAGGCAAAATCAGGTAAAGTATCTCGCCTGCTGTTTCTTAAAGCACTTCGTGCAAAGTCCGTACGGATGATTCCAAGGAAGAGGCTTCCCGCAGGACTTACACCGCCGCTCCTTGAAGCCGCGCGTCTCGAGGACTTTCATGATCCTCCCCGAACAGATCCTCTTCTTTTCCATGATCAGTTTCAGCGTGCTCTCCCGCGGCTGGAACTTCCTTGCCAGGTTAAAATACAGATCCAGGATCCTGTGCTGCTGCTCCAAAGTGTCGATGGCATCCGCGCTGGACGGCTTTTCCAGCTTCATGGAATCGACAATGTCATAGATACTGTACTCTTCCCCGCGGACTTCCTGCATAAACGCCCTGTACCAGATGTCATAGAGGGCTCCGTTATCCTCTTCGAAGGGGATTGTCAGAAAGTCATATGCAAGCTTTTTAGGGGCGGCCAGGTCTTTCGTAGACTCTGCCAGGCGGCGCATCTGTTCGATCGATTCCTTCTGCCACCCTTCTGCAGGTATGACTTCTTCCCACTTTCTGATCAAATCCAGTATGGGGGCATCCACTGTCAGGAGCGTTTCCGGGAAATCGATGACCGCTCTCCCGACAGGCCGGGGATTTTCAACAATCGCTGTTCTGACTCTCTGATCCCCGTTTGCGGAAGCGGCATATCCTGTGTCGTAGATCCCGTAGCGGCCTGCCCTTCCCACGATCTGCCGGATCTCCTCATAGCGCAGCGGCCGCCTCGTAAATCCGTCAAATTTCGTAGTTTCCATCAGGATCACGCGGCGGATCGGAAGGTTCATTCCCATGCCGATCGCATCCGTGGCGACGACCACATCCGTCGTTCCGTCAGCAAACAATTCTGCCTGTCTGTGCCGCACATCATAAGGCAGAGCGCCGTAAATAATGCTGCAAGACACGCGCCTCTTCTTGAGCTGCGCAGCGACCGCATGGACGTTGCCTCTGGAAAAGACGATCAGTGCATCCCCCGGCTTGACGTCTTCCGGAAAACGGAAAACCTTTTCTTCATACACCAGCGGCGTCATTCTCCTGTGCCGGACGATCTCGTAGTCGTCTCCGCAGTCCTTTATGATCTCGATGATCCGCTTTTCTGCCTCCGGCGCGGCACATACGTGGATCCTGGAGGCGCACACGCCCATGATCGCCGCCGTCCATGCACCCCCGCGCGCGTCGTCCGCGATCATCTGCGCTTCGTCGATCACGGCCACGTCGTACTGTTTTTTCAGGCTGAGCATCTCGATGGTGGAGGACTGATGCCTCGCCCCGTCTATGATAAACTGCTCTTCACCGGTGACGAGTGAACATGGACACTCCGCGCGGTTCATCTTCTCGTACTGTTCATAGGCAAGCAGGCGCAGAGGCGCCAGATAAATACCGTTGTCCGCATGTATGAGTTCTTCGATCGCGTCATGGGTCTTTCCCGAATTCGTGGGCCCGATATGGAGCACAAAGTGCCTTTTCATGCCTCTTGCTGCCGGATACAGGTCCACATAATTGTCCGGGATCTCCGTGAGCACAAGCTGAAACAATTCCCGGTCCCTGCGTTTGGATTCCTCCTTCTCCTTCCGCTTTTTCTCTTTTCTTTCCATGAACGCAGTGAGACCGTTTCCGGGCAGGACTTTGCCTTTTCCCGCAGCCGCGTTCACAAGGAGCCTCAGGATATCTCTCCCGGTCCGCCGGTCCTCTTTCGCGAAATACCCTTTCAGGTAGTCCTCCGCGGTCTTTCCCATGCGTTCCACACAGTCCAGAATGAGCTCGGGATCTGTTAGGAAAATTCCCGGTTTTTCTGCAATGGCCTTCAGAAATTCCAGCTTTTTCCTGTCTGTGAGCCTTTGGGTGTCATCCCTGACCGCTCTGATCGCGAGGTAGTATTCCTGCTCTGTAACCGGGGTCTTTCGCGGAAGGGGCGTGTTCTGGAGATTCGAGAGAAGCCTCCCCGTGCGGGTGACGCTGTAGACATAATAATTCCGGTACTCGCCGTGTACACGGCGCCTTCGAAGCGCGTCATAACGCTCAAGTGAATCGATCACATCGCTGATCTCTGCTTTCTGCAGCAGCTTATACTTTCCCGTAAACCTTCCGAAGACGAAATCGTCCGAAAGGCTCGTCCCCCGCAGCAGATTCACGATCTGCGTCTGTGTCAGCTTGTTCTTGTTGTCTTCGGCCGTATCCAGAACAGCCTGC
>ODAI013132200.1_pt1 | contig 33050 bp, 35 predicted proteins | sample 1539321 | NCBI WGS metagenome assembly ODAI01 (sample SAMN02144231, study PRJEB22623) | gut metagenome | biome: sheep rumen | host: Ovis aries | place: New Zealand
ATCGATGATCGCCAAGGCGAAGCGCGAGCCGAAGTTCTCGACGCGCCAGCACAACCGCTGCACGCGTTGCGGACGCCCCCGCGCTTACTATCGCAAGTTCGGCCTGTGCCGCCTGTGCCTGCGTGAGCTTGCGAACAAGGGCGAACTTCCCGGCGTGACCAAGGCTTCCTGGTAGGAACCGACGAGTAGACGCAGGGTGTACCTCCGTCAAAGGCATCGACGTTAAGGGCGCCGATGAACCGGACGGCAAGGTTCATCAAGGACCAAAGGAGAAACGAAAATGACATTGACCGACCCCATTGGAGATATGCTTACGCGCGTGCGTAATGCCAACTCCGTAGGCAAGGAGACGGTTTCCATGCCGTCGAGCAAGAAACTTGTCGAGATCGCGCGCGTCATGGCCGAGGAAGGCTACATCACGCGTTACGAGGTCATCGACGGCGAGCCGCGTGCTACGCTCGAGATCACCCTCAAGTACGGCGACAAGAAGGCCAAGACCATCCGCGGCATCAAGCGCGTGTCCAAGCCCGGCCTGCGCATCTACGCCGGCAAGGACGAGCTGCCCCGCGTTCTCGGCGGCCTCGGCACCGCAATCGTATCGACGAGCAAGGGCGTGATGAGCGACCGCGACGCGCGTAAGGCAGGCGTCGGCGGCGAGGTCATCGCCTACGTCTGGTAGGAAAGGAGCGATAGGTTATGTCTCGTATCGGCAAAATGCCCATCACCGTTCCCGCAGGCGTCACCGTCACGATCGACGGCTCCACGGTTACGACGAAGGGCCCGAAGGGCGAACTGTCCCGCACGTTCCGCCCGGTTGTAAACATCAAGCAGGACGGCGACGTCATCGTCGTCGAGCGTCCCGATGATTCCCGCGAGGCCAAGGCCCAGCACGGCCTGGTCCGTACGCTCATCGCCAACATGGTCGAGGGCGTTGAGAAGGGCTACTCGAAGAAGCTCCAGCTCGTCGGCGTCGGCTACCGTGCCGCCGTCAAGGGCAGCGACCTCGAGATGCAGCTCGGTTACTCGCACCCCGTGATCGTCAAGGCGCCCGAGGGCATCACGTTCGAATGCCCGAGCCCGACCGAGATCATCGTGTCCGGCGCCAGCAAGGAACAGGTCGGCCAGGTGGCCGCCGACGTCCGCAAGTGGCGTAAGCCCGAGCCCTACAAGGGCAAGGGTATTCGCTACGAGGGCGAGTACATCCGTCGCAAGCTCGGCAAGGCCGCCAAGGGCGACTAAGCCTGAAGGCCGTTAGAAGGGATCATCAATGAAGACTCAGAATGCGAAAAAGCGGGAGACCGGCCTCGCACGTCGCCATCGTCGCGTACGTGGCAAGATCTCCGGTACGGCTGCTCGTCCCCGCATGTGCGTGACGCGCAGCAACAACAACATTTACGTGCAGGTAATCGACGACGTCGCGCACAAGACGATCTGCGGTGCCTCCACGCTTGGCGCCGAGTTCAAGGCCACGGGCAAGAAGAGCGGCACCGTCGAGGGCGCTGCCGCGCTCGGAGAGATCATCGGCAAGAAGGCCATCGAGGCCGGCATCACCGAGGTCGTGTTCGATCGTGGCGGTCATCTGTACCATGGTCGCGTGAAGGCAGTCGCCGACGCGGCTCGCGAAGCTGGACTGAAGTTCTAGAAGGGGGAATGAAAGCAAATGGCTCGTAGACAGCAACAGCAGGAAGCCGGAGTTCCCGAGCTTCAGGAGCGCGTCGTCTCCATCAAGCGCGTCGCCAAGACCGTCAAGGGTGGTCGTCGCATGCAGCTGACCGCTCTCGTCGTCGTGGGCGACGGCCAGGGCCGCGTTGGCGTCGGCCTCGGCAAGTCCAAGGAAGTCCCGACAGCCATCGCCAAGGGCGTCGAGGACGCGAAGAAGAACATGTTCACCGTCTCGCTGACGCCCGAGGGCACGGTTCCCCATGAGATTCTCGGCGAGTACGGCGCTGGCCGCGTGCTCATCAAGCCGGCCGTCCGTGGTACCGGCGTCAAGGCCGGCGGCCCAGTCCGCGCCATCATGGAGCTCGCCGGCGTCACCGACGTCATCACGAAGTCGCTCGGCCCCTCCAACGCGATGAACATCGTGAAGGCGACCGCCGAGGGCCTGAAGCTCATGCAGAACCCCGAGGAAGTCGCCGAGCGCCGTGGCGTGTCCGTCGACTACATCTGGGGCCGCAAGGAGAAGGCCGCTGCGGTTAAGGAGGCCGAATAATGGCAGAGCAGAAGATGCTGCGCGTGACGCAGGTTAAAAGCGCGATCGGCCGCAAGTACGACCAGGAGCAGACGCTGAAGTCGCTCGGTCTCGGCCGCATCGGCAAGACGCACGACATCGTTGACAACGAATCTGTGCGTGGCATGATTTTTAAGGTAAAGCACCTCATCGAGGTTGAAGAGCTCTAGGAATCTGCGATAATCATCAAGTTTGGAAAAGCGTAAGCCTAACTCGACAGTTAGGCTTACGTTTTGTAAGTTTGCTGGCGAGCGAGCTGCCAGCACGGGGAAACACCCCGTACAGCGAAAGGATTTGAAAATGGAATTGAAGGATCTTTACCCCGCACCTGGTTCGCGTCATAAGCGCAAGCGCGTCGGCCGTGGCCCCGGCTCCGGCAAGGGCAAGACCGCTGGTCGCGGTATGAATGGCCAGCTGTCCCGTGCTGGTGGCGGCAAGCGCGCAGGTTTCGAGGGCGGCCAGACTCCTTTGGCGCGTCGTCTTCCGAAGCTCCCCGGTTTCACGAACATCAACCGCGTCGAGTACGTGCCGGTGAACGTGAAGCTGCTCGAGGACCGCTTCGAGGCGGGCGATGTCGTTTCTCACGAGACCCTCGTCGAGAAGAACATCATCAAGCACTACGAAGATCTCGTCAAAGTCCTCGGCGACGGCGACCTCACCAAGGCCCTCACGGTCAAGGTCGACAAGGTCTCCGCTTCCGCCAAGGCAAAGATCGAGGCTGCGGGCGGAAAGGTTGAAGAGCCTTGCTAAGTTCCCTCATCGATGCATTCAAGGTACCGGACCTTCGCAAGAAGATTCTGTTCACGCTCGCCATCCTGGCGTTGTACCGCGTGGGCGCCTACTTGCCCGTTCCGGGTATCCCGTTCCATGATTTTGCCACGGCATTCGTCGACCAGAACGCCGACTCGGTCGGCGGCGTGTCGATGACGATGCTCGACTTGTTCACGGGTGGCGCTCTGTCGAACTTCTCCGTGTTCTCTCTCGGCATCATGCCCTACATCACCGCATCGATCATCATGCAGCTCATGCAGGGCGTAATCCCGGCAGTCGGGCGTTGGGCGAAGGAAGGCGAGACGGGGCGTCGTCGCATCACTCAGATCACGCGTTACCTCACGCTCGGCCTTGGCCTCATCAACGCCATCGGATATTTGCTTCTGTTCCAATCGTCCGCGTACGGCGTCACGTTCTCCGAAGAGGTTCCCGCGTGGCTCACGAGCATCGTCATCGTGTTCACGCTCGTCGCGGGCACCGCGTTCATCATGTGGATGGGCGAGCTCATCACGCAGCGCGGTGTGGGCAACGGCATGTCGTTGATCATCTTCATCAGCATCGTGTCTCGCATTCCGTCTGCGATCTTCGGGTCCATCAACCTCACGGCCGATACGGGAATGGGAATCGCCATCACGATCCTGATCCTGCTCGTCGTGCTCGCATGCATTCCCGCGATCATTTTCGTGGAGCGTGCTCAGCGCCGTATCCCTGTCAACTACGCGAAGCGTGTCCAGGGTCGACGCATGATGGGCGGCCAGAACACGTACATCCCGCTGAAGGTCAACGCCGCTGGCGTTATCCCGATCATCTTCGCGAGCTGCCTTATATACTTCCCGGCACAGCTCGCGGCGCTGTTCAACGTCGACTGGCTTTCGGCCTTTGCCGATGCCGTCTCGTCCGGCTGGCTTAACTGGATCCTGACCGTTGCGCTCATCGTCTTCTTCGCGTACTTCTACACCTCGATGGTGTTCAATCCGGAAGAGACGTCGGACAACATCCGGAAGCAGGGCGGCTTCATTCCGGGCATTCGCCCCGGCAAGGCTACGACGGAGTACATCCGCAACGTGCTGCGCCGCATCACGCTTCCGGGCGGTCTGTTCATCGCGGCTATCGCGGTCATACCGTCCATTCTGTTCACCTTCACGGGCAACCACCTCATCCAGGCGTTCGGCGGCACGTCCATCCTCATCATGATCGGCGTTGCGCTCGACACCATGACGAAGGTGGAGTCGCAGTTGAAGATGCATAACTACGACGGTTTCTTCAAGTAGGGAACTTCGATAGTTGATGTAATTTCGCGGCCTGGCGCATCTCGCGCCAGGCCGCTATCGTTTGCAAAGGTATCATTAGGCCCATGAGCTCCCTGTCTGTTCCGTACATAATCTGCTCCATCCTCGCGTTCGTGCCCGCAATCGTGCTGCACGAGATGGGACATGCGCTCGCCGCCTACAAGCTCGGCGACCCGACGGCAAAGGGGCAGGGAAGACTGTCGTTCAATCCCCTGAACCACATCGATCCATTCGGCACGGTGCTCATGCCGTTGCTCCTCATGGCGATGAACATGCCGATATTCGGATATGCCAAGCCCGTACCGTACAACCCGGGTTATTTCGATGATCCGCGAAAAGGCGATCTCATCGTCGGCCTCGCGGGTCCTGCTGCGAACCTCCTCCAGGCGGCTCTCGGAACGGCTGTCGCATGGGCATGCTACACGGCTCTGCCGCTCGCGCAGATGACTTCGGGAAACGTGTTCTTCCACTATTTCTTCCTTTTCTTCATACCGTATTACGTGCTTATCAACCTTTTCCTCATGTTCTTCAACCTGTTGCCCATCCCGCCTCTCGACGGGTCGTCGATATTCGCTTTCTTCTGCCCGAAGCGGCATCTTGAGACCTACTATCGGATACAGCGCTACGCGCTTCCGATATTCTTGCTGGTAATCATCGTCGTGCCGCAGGTGTTGCCCATCGACCCGATCGGGGCCTACCTGGACGTGACAGCGTACAACCTCTTCGAACTGACGTTTCCCTACTAGCCTATGTCGTATCGCGTGCGCACAGAGAACTTCGAGGGGCCGTTCGACATCCTGCTGTACCTCGTGAGCCGTCAGCGTGTGGACATCGGATCCATTTCGATATCCGAAATCGCCGACCAGTACCTGGACGAGGTCATGCGTCTGAAGAACCTCGACCTCGACGTCGCGAGCGATTTCCTCCTCGTTGCATCGACGTTGCTCGAATTGAAGGCGGCGAGCCTGGTTCCGCGCGAGAAGGAGGAGACCGAAGAGGATATAGCCGAGCTGACTCCCGGCGAGGCCCGCGAAATGCTCATCGCGCGCTTGATCGAGTACAAGAAGTTCAAGAACGCCGCCGCGATGCTCGAGGCGCGCGAGGTCGCGCAGGCGCGCCTGCATCCGCGGCCGTTCGGGCCCGATGTCGAGTTCACGAAGGCCATGCCGGATTTCCTGCGCGATGTCCCGCTCGAATCGCTTTCGTTTCTGGCCGCTTCGGCGTTTGCACGGCGCGAGATCATGCTCCTGGAGAGCGAGCACATAGCGGCGAAGCCCATTCCGGTCGAAGTCCACGTCCGCGCCTTGCACACGAAGATAAGAAACAGGAAGAAGATGCGGTTCTCCGAAATCGTGGACGAGCATACGCCGACGCCCATCGTCGTCGTTTCTTTTCTCGCGATACTGGAGCTCTACAAACGCTCGATGGTGACGATCGAGCAGCAAGGCCTGTTCGGCGATATCGACATAACGTACATCGAGGGTTCGGGAGACCTTGTCTTCGACGATGACGACGCGATGTCCGATGAGGCGCCGATGCATGACGAGGAGTAGCTAATGTTCGAAGGACTACAGCCCGACCAGCTCGAAGGCGCCCTCGAGGCGCTCCTTTTCGTGACAGACGAGCCCGTGGAGGCGTTCGCGCTCGCGCGCATGCTCGAAGTGGAGGTGCTCGAAGTGCAAGAAGCTCTTGTCGAGCTGAGTCGGCGATACGAGCGCGAAGCGCGCGGCATACAGCTGCGGGAAGTCTCCGGAGGCTGGCGGTTGTACACGCATCCCGTCTACCATGAGCTGATTGAGAAATACGTGTTGTCATGGGACACGCGCCGCATGTCCCAGGCCGCGCTCGAGGTGCTCGCGATTATCGCGTACGGCCAGCCGATGACCCGCGCCCAGATCGCCTCGATACGTGGCGTCGTGTCGGACGGTCCCGTAAACACGCTCGTGGAAAGGGGCCTCGTGCGGGAGGCGGGCACCGCCGATTCGCCGGGCAACCCGGTTCTCTATGCAACTACCCGCCTTTTCCTGGAGAAGTACGGCCTGCGAACGCCTGCCGACCTACCTCCGCTCGAGGATTTCGCCCCCGACGAGAAGACGGCTGCGCTTATCCGCGAGCGCTTGGGCGCCGCCCCGGAATCAGTCCGGCCAATCGTGGAAGAACGCGATTTGCCCGAACCCGAGCAGCTCGTCGCCGACGCCCAGGCGAGCCTTCTCGGCATTGTCGACAAGATTGATTTCGATAGCTTGAAGTTCGATACCGATGACGACTAGCAACGTTCCTTTCGATCAACGCCCGGAAGACGGGAATGGCGGGCGCATCGTCCCTATGCGGCTGCAGAAGTATCTCGCGAGAGCGGGGGTGGCGTCGCGCCGTGCGTCGGAAAACCTCATGACGGCCGGCCGCGTTACCGTGAACGGGGAGGTCGTATGCGAGCTAGGCGCCAAAGTCGATCCGCTCGTCGACGAGGTCGCCGTAGACGGCGCGGTCGTTCGTTTGGCCGACGGGCCGCATACCATAATGCTTAACAAGCCGACCGGCGTTATCACGACCATGAAAGCGCAGTCCGATGCGAGAATAGTGGCCGAACTCGTCCCGACCGACAGGTATCCCGGCCTGTATCCGATTGGCCGTCTCGATGCGGACACGACGGGTTTGCTCCTGTTTTCAACGGATGGCGAGTTGGGAAACGGCTTGCTCCATCCGAGCCATCACGTGCCGAAGACCTATGTCGCCCGCGTGAAAGGCGCTCCATCGCGGCGCGCCCTCGAATCGCTGCGCCATGGCGTCGTGCTCGACGATGGCCCGACGCAGCCCGCGGAGGTGGAGACGTCGAAGCGCGATCCGTCGTGCGTGCGGCTCACAATCCATGAAGGGCGCTACCATCAAGTCAAGCGCATGCTCGAAGCGGTGGGACACCCCGTCATCTCGCTGCATCGCGAGTCGTTCGGCCCCTTGACGCTCGGGTCCTTGAAACCGGGCGAGTGGCGCGAGCTCGATAGCGGTGAGGTAGCGGCGCTTCGGGGGAGTATATAGCGACCCCGGCGCGCATCTTCTCGGTCGCGCTGGTGTAGAATGAACATGTTGAAACGATATGTTCGGAGGATGCGTGTTCAGCAGTATCGCTACAGTCGGCACGATGGCCCGCGTGGCGTCAGGGGTAAGCGCCGTCAAGGCGATGCCCTTCGATGCGCGTAAGGGGAGACGCTGCCTTAGGCATCCAATCTATCGGAATCAACCGCGTGACGGAGAATTATTCATGCTATGGAATGATTCTCATCGACGAGGTGGATATAGGTCGGTTGTCCGCCAAGATAACCTGCGGCGGATATGCGGTGGCTTGCGCACCGCTCGACGCGAAGGAGCACGTCCATGACTGATTCGACTCTGACCACCATCAATCCGCTGAACGGCGCCCTCGACGGTGCCATCTCCGTTCCCGGCGACAAGTCGATCTCGCATCGCGCCGTGCTTTTCTCGGCTATGGCCGAGGGCACGTCGCGCCTTGTCGGCGTGCTCGACTCCGCCGATGTTCGCGCGTCGATCGACGCCGTCCAGAAGCTCGGCGCCAAGGTGTCGCTCGAAAAGCAGCCAGACGGCTCGCTATTGGGGGGAATCGAAGGATGGGGCAGCGCGGGCCCGACGGAACCCGACGGCCCGATCGATTGCCGCAATTCCGGCACGACGGCGCGTCTGCTCATGGGCGTGCTCGCGCCCTGGGACATCAAGGTGCGCATCGAGGGCGACGAGTCGCTTTCCAAGCGGCCCATGCGACGCATCACGGCGCCTCTCATGATGATGGGCGCGAGCTTCGATCCGGCCGGCGCCGAGACGCTTCCCGTCACGGAATGCGGCACACGAGAGCTCAGGGCCATCACGTATGCTTCGCCCATGGCATCCGCGCAGCTCAAGACCGCCGTGCTTTTGGCCGGCGTATACGCGAACGGAGTCACGACCGTCAACGAGCCGTCCGTTTCGCGCAATCACACCGAGCTCATGCTGCCGGAATACGGAGTGAGGACGACTGCCGGCGAGCGGACGGCTTCCGTCGAGGGGCCCGTCATCCCGCATTCCGCCGAAATCAGCGTGCCTGGCGATCCGTCGTCGGCAGCATACCTCATCTGCGCCGCCTGCCTGCGCCCGGGTAGCGCGGTCCAAGTCGAGAACGTGAGCTTGAACACGGCGCGCACGGGCTTCCTGATGACGCTCGAGAAGATGGGCGCCGACGTCACGACGCGCACGACGGGAAGCGCCGGCAAGGAGCCTTACGGCATAATATCAGGCTGCTATACGCCCGGTTTGCATGGATGCGAGATTCCCGGTCACAAGATCGCGAGCCTCGTCGACGAAGTTCCCGTGCTCTCGCTCGTCGCGGCCCATGCGCGCGGTATAACGGTGTTCCGCAACGTGGCCGAGCTCCGCGCGAAGGAATCCGATCGGCTCCAGGCCATCATCGACACGCTTGCCCAAGTAGGCGTCGATGCGTGGAACGAGGGAGACGACCTGTACGTCGAAGGCCAGCCCGGGCTTCAAGTGCCCGCGGGCACGGTGTTCGACGCGCGCGGCGACCATCGACTTGCTATGACATGGGCGCTGTTCGGCCTGATCGGCAACGTGCCGGTGCAGGTAAAGGGCTTCGATTGCGTCGAGGCCAGCTATCCTGATTTCCTCTCCGATTTCGAAAGGCTTGTAAAATGATCATCGCAATTGACGGACCGAGCGGTGCCGGAAAATCCTCGGTTTCAAAAGAGGTGGCCCGCAATCTCGGCTTCAGCATGCTCGACACCGGCGCAATGTACCGTTGCATAGCGTGGCAGGCACTGCAGAATGGGGCATCGCTCGACGACGAGGCCGCGTTGGGCGAGATCGCGCGCACGTATGACATCGAGTTCGAGCACGAGGCCGGCAATCCCCAGGCCGTCGGAGTGCTCATCGGCGGAGTTGACGTGACGAGCGCGATTCGCACGGCCGAGATAGACCGCTCGGTGTCGAAAGCATCGTCTCACGTCGCGGTCCGGGAGGCTCTCGTCGCCCAGCAGCAGCGTATCGGTCGCGCGGGCGATTACGTGGTCGAAGGCCGTGACATCGGCACGGTCGTGTTTCCCGATGCGGCTGTTAAGGTGTTCCTCACGGCGTCGAACGAGGAACGCGCGCGCCGCCGCGTGGCGCAGAACGCCGAGCGGGGCGTGGGCTCGACCGATTTCGACGAGGTGCTTGCCGACATCGTGAGGCGCGACGAGCTCGATTCGTCGCGCGCCGCATCTCCGCTTGTCGCCGCCGACGATGCGGTTCATATCGATTCGACTGCATTCACCATGCAAGAGGTCGTCGAACAGATCTGCGAGCTCGCCAAGAAGGCGCAAGCCTAGTTTTAAAATGCGCGCGTCCGTCGCGCGCGGGCGCATACGATATGGAAGGTCATATGGGTGCTATCGAGAAGAGGAAGCGCAAATTCGAGGAGTTGTTCGACTTGCCGTTCGGCGTCGACGAGTATTCTTCGGGAGAGAAGCGGTTCAGCCGGGCGCCCGCGCACGTCATCGTAGGCGTCGTCGCGTTTCTGTGCAAAGTGCTGTACCGTTACGACACGGTGGGGCTCGAGAAGCTCGACGTCCTCGCTGAAAAGTCGGGCGTGCTCGCCGTCAGCAACCATACGTCGTACCTCGATGTCGTGTTCATGTACGTGAGCATGTTCGGGCACCATTGGCCGCGCTTCGTGGCGCGCGATTCGCTGTTCGAGAAGAATGCCTTGCTCGGATGGGCGATCGCCCACGTCGGGGCGCTGCCGATAACCCGAGACTCGGCCGACCGCACCGCCGTGAAGCGTGCTGCGCGCATGCTGAAGAACGGCGAAGTGGTCGCTATCATGCCGGAAGGCTCGCGCCGCGGGAAGTCCAGCACGGTGCCCCGCGTGCACGGCGGCGCGGCTCTCATCGCCCGCATGGGCAAGGCGCCCATCCTCCCGATGGGGGTACGCAACGTCGACGTCATCAAGCGAAAGGGCGAGCGCTTGCGCTTCCCGAAAGTTACCGTCGTCTACGGGGACCCGGTCCTGCTCGAGGATTTCAACTTCCTGCCCAAGGAGGACAGGCTGGACGGTTGCGTATGGTATTCCCTTCGCGAATGCTTTGCCCTGTTCAAAGGTATCGAGCCAGATCAGGTGGATATGAAATCCCTGTTCCCCGATGACAAGGACTTTACCCGGGTGTTCGCCGACCATCCGATTGCGCGCCATACGGCCGAAGAGGTCGCCCGAGCAGCTGACCGACGTTAGCGCGGAGCTTAGAACCGCTGTTTGACGCGATTCGCATTAACCGTTAGGAGTCTTGCATGAAGGTAATCCGTGCGAAGCATGCCGGGGCTTGCTACGGCGTGCAGCGTGCGCTCGACATGGCTCTCGAGTCAGCAAAACGCCAAGGTCCCGTGTACACGCTCGGGCCGCTCATCCACAATCCCGGCGTCGTCGAAGACCTCGCGCAGCATGGCGTGCACGTCGTGGAGGACGTTTCGGCCGTGGACGAGGGCGTGATCATCATCCGGAGCCATGGCGTCACGCCGGACGTGCGCGCGATGCTCGATGCGAGCGGGCTCGAGGTCGTGGATGCGACCTGTCCGCATGTCTCGAGGGCGCAAAAGGCCGCCGCGCAGCTCGCGCGGGGAGGATGTCGCGTCGTCGTCGTCGGCGAGCAGGGCCATCCCGAGGTCGAAGGCCTCATGGCATGCGCCCGCAGGGAGGGGGCGAAGGTCGACGTCGTCTCGAGCCCTGATGACGTTCCGAGCGACCTGTTCAGTCCCATAGGGGTTGTCGTGCAGACGACACAGCGTAGGGAAAACCTTGACGCCGTTCTCGGTCAAATCGAGGAAAACGGAATATCACCCCAGGTCAAGAATACTATATGCACGGCGACGACCCATAGGCAAGATGCGGCCAAGCAACTTGCAGGCAAAGTTGACGCCATGGTCGTGATCGGGGGCAGGAACTCCTCGAACACGACGAGGCTCGCCGAGATTTGCAGCCAGGAATGCGCATGCTCTTACCATGTGGAGAGCGTCGACGAGCTGGATTCCGCCTGGTTCGAATCGTGCGATACCGTCGGTGTCACGGCAGGCGCCTCGACTCCCGATTCGCAGATCGACGCCGTCGTGGGCTATTTGGAATCGCTGTGAGCCAGTATCCGGGGACAGACATCGAGCGCATGACGCGGCGGGCATCCGCGGACGAAGCCCGTCGTCCGTCGGCGCGGGCGCGAATCGCATCCGTGCTTCCGGATTCGCCTGCCTTCGACGCTGGCTTCACGCCCGGCTGCTTCATCACGGCAGTTGACGGGGAGCCGGTTCGCGACGTCATCGATTGGCGATGGCTCTCTTCGGATGACGTGATCGTCGTATCGTACATCGATACGGACGGCGACGAAGGCCAAGTCGAGCTCGAGCGCGAATGGGGCGAGGAGTGGGGTTTCGAATTCGACGGGCTCGTGTTCGACGGCGTTCGCCAATGCAGGAACGCCTGCACGTTCTGCTTCATGCACCAGCTTCCGCGGGGCATGAGGCCGTCGTTGTCGTTGCGGGACGACGATTACCGGTTGAGCTTCCTCGTGGGCACGTTCGTGACGCTGACGAACATGACCGCCGACGACGAGGCGCGGATCGTGTCGCAGCGCATATCGCCGTTGCGCGTGTCGCTCCAGGCGAGCGACGACGGGGTTAGGAGGCGATTGATCGGGAAGCATGCGCGGCACGGGATCGAATCGCTCGACAGGCTCCTCGATGCGGGCATCGAGTTTCACGCGCAAATCGTGCTCGTGCCCGACGAGAACGATGGAAGCGTTCTGGCAGATACGTTGAACTGGGCTTACGAGCGACCCGGAATCCTTGGTGTCGGCATAGTGCCCCTCGGGTACACGCGCTACCAGAACCGGTTCGACCATAGCTTCAACGAACCTTCCGCGGCACGTGGCGTGTTGGAGCTCATCGAGCCGTTCCAGGAACGCGCGCTCGAAGAGCGGGGAACGCCTTGGGTGTTCGCCGCCGACGAGTTCTACAGCAACGCCTGGGGCGCACGATTGCTCGAGCACCTGCCCCCAACACGGCATTACGGCGACTTTTCAATGTTCGAGGACGGCATCGGCATCATTCGCTCGTTCGTCGACGACTGGCGTTGCGCCGAGCGGCGCGGGATCGCAGGGCGTTGCGCGTCGGCGATACGGGATTCCGCGCGGGCTGTGCGGTTGGTAGCCGGCCGTGCGCAAGTGGAGTTCCTCGACGAGCTCGTGGGGAAATCGTGCTTGGACGGGCTCCTGCAGCCTCTCTACGTCGATAACGACTTCTTCGGGGGAAACGTAGACGTGACGGGACTTCTGGTCGGCGACGATATTTCCCGGGCTATTGCCGAGGACAGGGCGCGTCGTCGTGACGATCCGCTCTACGTCGTGCCGCGCGTCGTGTTCAACGACGACGGGCTCACGCTTGACGATATGCGTCTTGAGGATATGGAGAAGGCGGCGAGGTGCCCGATTCACGTGGTATCCTGTAGTCCTCTCGACTACCTTGTCGAGATTGGAAACCTGATCGGCTAATATCCTTATCGAAGATAGGAACTACCATGCCATTGCCCCTTGTCGCCGTCGTCGGACGGCCTAACGTCGGCAAGTCCACGTTCGTGAACCGCATAACGGGCGTCGATGAGGCGATCGTCCATGAGATGCGCGGCGTTACGCGCGACCGCTCGTACCACGAGGCGGATTGGAACGGGGTCGCTTTCACGATCGTCGACACGGGAGGCATCGAGGTCGGCTCTGACGACGACTTCCAAGCCTCTATATCCAACCAGGCGTTCACCGCCACGGAAGAGGCGGACGTCATCATCCTCATCGTCGACGCCCGCACGGGAATCAACTCGGACGACGAGGAGGTCGCGCGCATACTGCGCAAAACGGACAAGCCGGTCTTCGTCGCCGTGAACAAGCTCGACACTCCGAACCGCTACGACGAGATGTACGAGTTTTACCAGCTCGGCCTCGGAGATCCGTGGCCCATATCGTCGATACACGGGCACGGGACCGGCGACCTGCTCGACGCCGTCGTCGAGAAGCTTCGCGAAACGGGAGCGGTAGACAGGGCCGACGGGCCCGAAGACGGAGGCGTCAACGTCGCGATCATCGGCAGGCCGAACGCCGGCAAGTCCTCGCTCACGAACCAGATGACGGACCGCGGGCGCTCCATAGTCTCGGATGTCGCGGGCACGACGCGCGACGCCATCGACACGCCGGTCACGCACGATGGAAAGCGCTACACGATCGTCGACACGGCCGGCCTGCGCCGCAAGAGCCAGATCGACGAGGACGTGGAATACTACGGGTTCGTCCGCGCCATGCGGGCAATCGACAGGGCGGACGTGGCGATCCTCGTCATCGACGGAACGCTCGGGCTCACGGACCAGGACCAGCGCGTCGCCAAATTCGCCCAGGAGCGCGGCTGCGCGATGGTCATCGTGCTGAACAAGTGGGATATCGTCGAAGGCCCCGAGGCCAAGGCCGAGATACGGGAGCGGATCGAGGATCGACTCACGTACGTCGGTTACGCTCCGGTCATCGCGATCTCGGCTTTGACGGGCAAGAACGTGCATCGGATCTGGGATGCGATCGACAAGGCGTACGGGAACTACTCGAAGACCATCCCGACGAACCAGCTCAACGGTTGGCTCGCCGAGATTCGCGAGACCGGCCATACCGTCTCGAAAGGCAAGGCCGTCCTGCGCATGAAGTACATCACGCAGACCGGCACATGCCCGCCCGTGTTCACCTTTTTCGCAAATCGGCCGGATATCGTGGACGACAACTACGAGCGTTTCCTCGAGAATCGGATGAGGAAGCATTTCGACCTCGAGGGGACGCCTGTGCGGTTCAAGTTCAAGAAGAAGGACTGACGTTGGAACAGTTATTGTGGTATGCGCTTTGCCTCGTCGTGGCGTTCGCCCTCGGTTGCGTGCCGTGGGGCCTCGTCATATCGAAAGTGTTCTACGGGAAAGACTTGCGCGACGAGGGCTCGGGCAACATCGGGACGACGAACGCCATCCGTTCGATGGGAAAGGTCGGCGGCTATGCGGTGTTCGTGCTCGATTTCGGCAAGGGCCTCCTCTCCGGGCTCATTGCGTTGTGGATCTCGCGCGCCGTCGGCTTCGATGCCGTCCAAACGCAGGTGGCGTTGTCAGTTGCGTTTTTCGGATGCGTGTACGGGCATATATTCACCCCTATCCTGAAGTTCAAGGGCGGCAAGGGGGTCGCCGTCGCCATCGGCTGCCTCTTCGCGACGTTTGGCGTCGTTCCCTCGATCGTCGAGCTGTCCATATTCGCGGTTTTGGTAATCGCCACGAAGTACGTCTCGGTCGGCTCCATGGCCGCGGCCCTTGCGTGCCCGTTCATCGCGCTGTGGCTGTTCTGGGGCAATTGGCCGGCGGTGGTCATCTGCTCGATTGCCGGCCTTACCGTGTTCTGGGCGCATCGCGGTAACCTGCGGCGTTTGCTTGACGGCGAGGAGCGCCGGGTCGGCGATAAGTAAAGGGTTGCAAGGAGCTGTCATGAAGGTTGCGGTAATAGGAGCAGGTTCATGGGGGACCGCCTTGTCGCAGGTGGCGGCTGTCAACGGCCACTCCGTTGTTCTCTGGGCGCGTCGCGGAGAGGTTGCGAGGCGCCTCAATGAAAGTCATCGCAACCCGGATTACCTGTCGGATGTAGTGATTTCCGAGCGTGTTCGCGCGACGAACGACATGGCCGATGCTCTCGACGGTGCGGAAGCGGTGCTTGTCGTAACGCCTTCGAAGTTCATGCGATCGACCGCCGAAGCGATGAGGGAGTCAGGCTGCTCCGAAAACGTTCCGGTCGTCATATGCACGAAAGGCGTGGAAGCAGGCACGGGCATGGTTCCCGTCCAGGTCTTCGGTGACGTTCTCGGCTCACCGGACCGTCTTGCCGCGCTGTCGGGCCCCAACCATGCAGAGGAAATAGTGTTGGGGACCTATGCGGCGACGGTCGTCGCGAGCTCGGACGAGAAGACGGCGCTGTTCTTCCAGGAACTGCTTGGATCGGAATCGTTCCGCGTGTACACGAGCGGCGACGTGCTCGGAGTCGAGCTGTGCGCCGCGTTCAAGAACGTCATCGCGATCGCCGTGGGCATATCGTACGGGCTCGGCCTGGGCGATAACACGGCGGCGACGCTCATGACGCGCGGCCAGGCCGAGATGGGACGCCTCGTGGCCGCAGCGGGCGGCGATCCGATGACCTGCATGGGATTGTCGGGCACGGGCGACCTCATCGCGACGTGCATGTCGCGTCATTCCCGTAACAGGATGTTCGGGGAGGCAGTCGCGAAAGGCGTGACCGTCGAGCAGTACGAGGCCCGGCGGCACATGGTCGCGGAAGGGGCGCAGGCGTGTCGCACCATCGAAACGTTGTCTAATCGTCTTGGCGTCGAGCTTCCCATAACCGACGCCGTTCGCAGCATCGTATGGGAAGGCGCGGACCCCGAGCAGGCGGCGCATGCGCTCGTCATGCGCGACTTGAAGCCCGAGTTCTATTAGGAGGCCCGGGTTCTCTATTGGGGGCGACGGTCGGGGTTGGCTTCCAAGGTGCGCAGCGCACGGTAGATGCGGGCGACTTTTCCCGTTGCGTTCGGGAGGTCGACCCTATGCGTGGGGATGAGGATGGGAATCGGATTTCTCCTGATGGCCGTACCAACGGAACGATGTGCCCCCGCTTTTCCGATGTTGCGCGCGATATCGGCGGCCGTGCAGACCTCGCCGTATCCGAGCATGCCGACGCAAGCCCAGACTTCCTTCTGGAACGCGCTGCCTTCCGGGTCGAGTGGGATGTCGAACGACGTCCGCTTGCCTGCGAGGTACTCGTGAATCTCCGTGGCGGCCCTGTTGGTCAGCTCGCTGGCGCGCCTTTCGCCGGGGAAGGCGGTTTCCTCGAAGGCTATCCTCGCAATTCCCCGTTCGTTGGCGCTTATCGTCATCGGGCCATGGGGCGTGGGATACGTGAAGAACGTCGAGTTCGATTGAGCCATCATACCCCTCCTTCTGCAGGGCGGATGCCGCTATCCCGAACGGGCCATGCGCTTGGATGGGTTTTGCGAGTCGAACCGCACCGTGCGGTGCCATTATACGCCCATCGGGATATCTGCGGCGTATAATGAACACGATAAGTCGCGTCGTGCGTGCGTGGTGCAAGGGGGTTGTATGTTTCAACAGGTAAAGATCGCACCGTCGATTCTCTCGGCTGATTTCATGAACCTGCAAAGCGATATCGCCATGATTGAGAGGGGCGGTGCAGGTTACGTGCACGTTGACGTCATGGACGGCCATTTCGTGCCGAACATCACCATAGGCGTGCCCCACGTCAAGCAATTGAAGAAGATCACCGATCTTCCCCTTGACGTCCATCTGATGATCGACAACCCGCTCGAGCAATTGCCGTGGTTCATCGATGCGGGCGCTGATATGCTCACCGTGCATGCGGAGCGCCTCGAGGGCCAGTGGCTCGACCGCGCGATCGACCTCATCCATGCCGGCGGGGCCCTCGCATGCGTGTCATGCAAGCCGAACACGCCGATCGAGGCTATTGCGCCCGTTATCTCGAGGCTCGACATGGTGCTCGTGATGTCGGTAGAGCCCGGTTTCTCGGGCCAAGGGTACATCGAGGGCAGCGAGGACAAGGTCGCCCAGGTCGTCGAGCTGGCGCGCGATTGCAATCCCGATTTGCTCGTCGAGGTCGACGGGGGAATCGGCGTGAAGACGGTCGAACGCGTCTGCGCGGCAGGCGCCGACGTCATCGTCTGCGGCAACGCGGTGTTCGCCGCCGAGGATCCCGAGGCCGCGATCGGCGAGATCGCGGCGCTTGGGAACGCAGCCCGGCTTGCCGCGCTCGAGCGGGGGCATGCGTGATGGTTGGCGTGGTCGAGGGGTACGTCTACCTTGACTGGGCGGCATCGGCGCCTCTCTGCCAGGAGGCGGTCGATGCGATGGAGATGTATTTCGTGCCTGGACGCAAGAACGTGCGGTTCGGGGCGAACGCGAACTCGCTGCACGCTCCCGGCCGGGCGGCTTTCGAGGCCATGGAGCTCGCCCGAAGGAAAATCGCAAAGGACCTCGGTGCTTCGAGGCCCAATGAGATCGTGTTCACGTCGGGCGCCACCGAATCCGACAACGCCGCGTTGCTCGGACTCGCGCGCGCGGCGGTTCAGAAGAGGCGGCCAGGCGCGGGCGCCGCACCGCGTGTCATCACGACCCAAATCGAGCACGAAGCCGTGCTGAACCCGGCGCGGCAACTCTCGAAGGAGGGCTTCGACGTCGTTTTCCTCAAGCCCGATCGCCAAGGATTCATATCCTCGGACCAGCTTGAGGACGTTATGACCGATAACACGGTGCTCGTTTCGATCCAAGCGGCCAATTCCGAAGTCGGATCGGTGCAACCTATCGCCGAGCTTGCACGCGCGGCCCATGCGGGAGGCGCGTTGTTCCACACCGATGCGGTACAGGCCCTCGGCAAGATGCCGGTCGACGTCGGCGCATGGGGTGTTGACGCGGCCTCGTTCTCTGCTCACAAGGTATGCGGGCCGAAAGGCGTCGGGGCGTTGTACCTCAAGGCCCGCACGCCGTTCTCGGCGACGATGCTCGGTGGAGGCCAAGAGGACGGTCGTCGGTCGGGTACGCAGAACGTGTGCGGCATCGACGGCTTCGCGGCCGCGTGCCATGCCGCCGTTTCCATGGTCGAAGACGAGTCCGTACGGCTGTGCGCGTTACGCGACCGCCTCTACGGCAAGCTCGCTTCGATGCCGGGCGTTCGTCCGACCGTTTCCGTGGATGCCGGTTCTACCAGGTTCCTGCCGAACATCGTCCACGTCCTCGTGGACGATTACGAGAGCGAGACGCTCGTGCTCAGGCTCGACATGATGGGTTACGGGGTTTCAGGCGGCTCTGCGTGCGCCTCGCACTCGCTTGAGCCGAGCCATGTGCTCAAGGCGATGGGCATTGCGGCGGACGCAGCCCATGGCGCCCTGCGCATCTCGATGGGACGCTATACGACCGAGCAGGATGTCGACGGGTTTGCAAGCGCGTTCGAGCAGTGCCTGTAGGCGAGTCGAATCATGCGGGTCGGAGGGAGCGAAGGTGCTGTCTGGCGGACAGCGGATAGGAGTGAGTCATGATTGAGATTCAAGACGGATCGTCGAGTTTGGCAAAAGTCGGAAACGGGGGAATTTCGAAGAACATCGCGCCGCTCTCTGTCGGCAAGCTCGAGTTGGCGCTCCTGTCGCGTTTTCCGCGCGAGGACGCCGAGGATTGGGATCGCATGGGTCTTGTCGTCGGCGACCCCGCCGCGACGGTCGAGGGTGTCGCGGTTGCCCTCGACCCGACATCCGCGGCCTTGGAATCTGCGAAGCGCGCCGGTGCGAACGTCCTGCTCACGCATCATCCGGTTTTCCTCGATCCGCCAGAGGTGCTCGCTCCAACCTATGGCAAGGCGCCGGCCTCGGGCGTGACGGTTTTCAACGCCGTCCGGCATGGTATCGCGCTCATGAACTTCCATACCGCCCTCGACGTGAGCGTCGAGGCGACGCGGATGCTGCCCCAGATGCTCAACCTCGAGTTCGACGGGCTTCTGGAGACGCTTAAATCCAATCCCGACAAGGGCTACGGGCAGGTTTGCTCGGTTCGGGACGCGGACAAGCCGTTCAAGCTCGCCCATCTCGCCGCACGCTGCACGTCCGTGTTCGGACGCGCCCCGCGCGTATGGGGCGATTTCGACCTTCAGCTCGATCGCGTCGTCGTGGCCAACGGGTCTGCAGGCAACATCGTGGACGCCTGCATCAACAAGGGCGTCTCGTGCCTCGTCTGCGGGGAGATTCGCTACCATGCGGCCCTCGACGCGGCCCAGGCGGGCTTGGCTATCGTGGAGCTCGGCCACGATGTGAGCGAGCTGCATCTGGCGGCGCTCTTGGCTCAGGCGGCAGTTGACGCCGGTGTTCCGCAAGACCGCGTGAGCATCGTCGACCAAGCCGGGAACTGGGAGATGCCCGATTCGACGCGCATATAGCAAATCGGCCAGGAATTGCGCTCGGTGACGGTTCGAACGCAGTACCCCCCTTGGTGCATGAAGGCCAACAGTGCCTTGTTATATGGCATCTACCTGCCCGTATTTGCTACAATGCAATTGCGGATTTAATACGGGTGAAAGGGGCGGCGATGCAAGCTGAATTCCAGGATCTAGTGACCATGCTCGAGATGCAGAGCGTCGATTTGGAAATCATGCAGGCAAAGAAGAAACGCGCCGAATTGCCCCAACGCATAAAGGTGATGGTGCTGCGCAAGAAGCGGGCCGAGATTGAAGGCAAACTCGAGCAGGTGCTCGCTTTACAGGAAAAAGCCGAATCAGAGTTCAGGGTTCTCGAAGACGAGGATACGCAGCTCGCCGAGAAGCAGCAGCGCGCTCAGGAAATCATCGATGCATCGGGATCGGATTACCGCAAAGTCGAATCGCATTCCAAGGAGATGGCAGGCACGGCGAAGCGCCGCGAGACGCTCTCCGAGCTGATGCTTGCGAAATCTGCCGAGCTCGACAAGATAAAGGCCGTCCACAAGCAAATCGACGATGCCATTGCCGCCTCTCAAGCTGAAGAAGACCGCATTCGCACATCTTTCGAGGCGGAGGACAAGGGTCTTGTCAACACGGTGTCGGAGCTGACCGCGCGTCATGACGAACTCGCCGGCACGCTCCCCGCGAAGCTGGCCGACCTCTATCAGAGGACGGCGGCGAAGAGCGGGGGCGTGGCCGTCGGGCGACTTGTCGAGGGCCAATGCGGAGTCTGCCGTGCCCAGATCGACGGAGGCCGCCTCATCGAGCTGCAGGCGCAAGCCCCGCTCGGCGTCTGCCCGAATTGCAAGCGCCTGCTCGTCATCGAGTAAATAACGGCGCCCGCTAAAAGGCGCCGCGGCTTAAAAAGAACCGGGTCCGTCGCACATGGCCTGTCAGGCTACGCGATTCGGACCCGGTTGTCTTTCGGCTTTCGCCGTGTGTTTACTCTACGGACATGATGATCGGGTAGAGAGGCTGTTCGCCGCGGTGAGCGTCGATCTCCAAGTCGTCGAACTTCTGCTCGATTTCCTCGACGAGCGCCTCGAGGGATTCATCGCTGAAGTCCTCTCCCGCAAGCAGCGTCAGGGTGTCGGCATCTTCGGCTTCCATCTCGTCGAGTAGCTCGAGGACGACTTCGTCGATGCTCGAGCCTACCGCGTCGATGGACCCGTCGGCTATGCCTATAATGTCGCCTTCGGCAATCGGGTTTCCGGCCGAATCGTGCGAATCCTTGATGGCGGTCGTGACTTCGCCCGTTTTGACCTCGGAGAACGAATCGTTCATGGATTCGAGGTTGTCTTCGAGCGTTGCCTCGGGGTCATACCCGAACAGCGCTGAGAACGCCTGGGGAATGCTCTTGGTAGGTACTACTCCGCATGACACCTCGGCGAGCTCTGCGGCGCTGTTCGCGGTCATGATGATGTTGGAGTTGTTCGGGAGGATTATGACGTTGTCGGAGTTTGCGGCCTCGACGGCGTCGAGCAGGTCCTTCGTGGACGGGTTCATGGTCTGCCCGCCGGATACGACGACATCGACGCCGAGGCTGCGCAGGATCTTCGCATTGCCTTCGCCCGCCGCGACGGCCACGACGCCGAAGCCCTTGCGCTCTGCGGGCGCTCCTGTCTGCTCGGCGGCGAGCTTTTCCTGCCGCTCGACGCTCTGCAGGTCCATGTTGTGGATGAAGACCTCGAATATCTGGCCGCGCTCGAGGAAGTACTCGAGAACCTTGTTGGGGTGGTTCGAGTGGACATGCACCTTGAACTTGGGATTCGAGCCAACGCACAGCTCGCAGTCGCCCATGGTGGCGAGGAAGTCGAGCGCCTCGTCCTTGTCGAGCGTCTCGGAGTGCACGAGGAACTCGTTGCAGTAACGGTACTGCGAGCCCTCCCAGTCGTTGATGTGCTCGATTTCGACCTTGGGGGCGGCGTCGCGAGCGAACTCGAGCTCATCGACGAGCGTTCCCTCCTTGCCGAGCAGGGCGGCGACGAACCCGTCGAAGAGGATGGCGAGGCCGAAGCCGCCGGCGTCGACGACGTTGTTCTCCTTCAGGACGGGCAGCAGGTCGGGCGTGCGCTGCACGGAGGCATATGCCTCGGAGACGATCTCGTCGAGCGCCTCTTCGACGGCGAGCTTCTTCTTGCGCGCGTGCTTTGCGGCCGCAGCGGCGTCCTTGAGGACGGTGAGTATCGTTCCCTCGACCGGCTTGCGAACCGCTTGGAACGAGACTTCGACGGCGCGCGCGAATGCCGCGTCGACGGATTCGGTAGTGAGCTCCTCGGCGTCGGCGGAGCCCTCGCACAGGCCGCGCAGGATCTGCGAGGTGATGACGCCCGAGTTCCCGCGTGCGCCCATGAGCGCGCCGGTGGTGATGGCGCGCCTCGTGTCGGCGTTGCTGGCGCCCATCTGGAGGCCGGAAATGTTCTTCACGACGGACTCGAGGGTCAAGGACATGTTCGTGCCCGTGTCGCCATCAGGCACGGGGAAAACGTTCAGGCGATTGACCTCGTCTTTGCGCTCCGAGAGGTTTTTGCTGGCAGCTGCGATGGCGTTCAGTACATCGTTGCCGGAAAATTGGGACATAGATTATCTTCTTTCGTTTCGTTTAGATGCGAACCTCGTTTGCCGTCTGCGTTACTTGCGGACCTTGACGTCTTGCACGTGCACTTCGATGCTCTTGACGGGCACGCGCGCCTGCTCCTTGAGCACGAACGAAACGGCGTCCTTGAGGTTCTGCGACACGGCGTTGATGTTCGTGCCGTACTCGATGACGACGTACAGATCGACGGTCACGCCCTCGTCGGTCGTCTCGAGGACGATGCCGCGACGCAGGCGAGAAGGTGGAAGGATCTTGGCGATGCCGTCAGCTGCGTTGGGGGCGACCATTCCGACGATGCCGTAGCATTCCATCGCGGCATGTCCCACCATATCGGCGAGTACGTCATTTGCAACGTGTAGCTTTCCAGGGATAGGTTGCGCCATAACGGTCTTCCTTTCCAAATGCGGGCGATTCGTCCGCTCAATTGCTTTATAACCTTGTGAAGTATAGCGCATGGTCATGGGAGCCCCCCTCTGCCCCTTGTGAAGATGAGATTGGATTACACGAAAAATGCTTGGACTGAGTGGAGGGCATGTGCTATAGTTTCTTGGCTAGTTTGGGCTCAACGGCGTTTGCCGTGGTGAAATGCAATAACGGAGTTGATAGCAATGTCTAAGATTTGTGAAGTATGCGGCAAGAAGCCGTCTGCCGGTCGTAACGTCAGCCACTCGCATCGCGTCACGAACCGCTGGTTCAAGCCGAACATCCAGAAGATCACGATTCGCGATTCGAAGGGTCACGTCCGCAAGGCGAACGTCTGCACGAGCTGCATGAAGGCCGGCAAGGTCGAGCGCGCGTAACTATCGTCTGTGCAATGTCAGGAAAGCCCGCCTTGCGGGCTTTTTTGCGTTGTGCATGTTCGTTCGGGGCGATAAGGTGTTGTCATGGCTACGTATAGGAAAGAGTCCCTCGACCGGTTGCAGGCAACGCTTGCGTTCGATGCCCCCGTCACCTCCGTGCGGCTCGTGAGCCCTGCGCGTGCGCGGGCGCTTGCGAAGCTCGGCATTACCTCGGTGCGCGATCTCGTATCGAGTTACCCGCGCCGCTACATCGACATGTCGCATGTCGCGACCATAGCGAGCGCGAGTATCGGCGAGCAGTGCACGATCAAGGCGCAGGTTCACGAAGTGAAGCTGAAGCGTCCGAAACCCCGGCTCGTTCTCGTGGAGGTCACGCTCGTCGACGGGACGGGCACGCTCATGGTTACCGCGTTTCGGCAGCCTTGGCTTGCGGATCAGCTCGGCTCGGGTATGACCGTTGCCGTTTCCGGCAAGCTGGAATTCAGCTACGGGTTCAAGCGCATGACGAATCCCCATATAGAGCAGCTCGAGGACGACGGCTCCGGTTTTCACGGCCTCATCGTTCCCGTGCATCCAGCATGCAGCGCGGTGAAGGCGGGCATGATGAGGAGGCTCGTGAGCAACGGGCTCGAGGAAGTGGCGGGGGTCATCGATCCCCTGCCCGTCGGGCTCAGGGCAAAGTACCGCCTCATGAGCAGGGGCACGGCGCTCAACTGCATTCATTTCCCGCATTCGATGCAAGAGCAAGCCGAAGCGCGCAGGCGCCTCGCCTACGAGGAGGTTCTTCTGCTCGAGCTCATGCTCATGAGCGACGGCAGGACCCGCGAAGAGGGCAAAAGGCCCATCGAGCATGTCGTGGACGGGCCGTTGCAGGCTGCCCTCGCGAAGGCGATACCCTTCGAGCTCACGGAAGAGCAGGCGCTTGCGCGCGATGACATACTCGCCCTGCTCGCCGCGCCCCGCGCCGCGAACCACATGCTTCTAGGCGACGTCGGCACGGGAAAGACTATAGTGGCGGCCTTCGCGTTGGTCGCCGCTGCCGATACGAAGACCCAGGCGGCGTTCATGGCGCCGACCGAGCTGCTTGCTCGCCAGCATGCCAAAAGCCTTGGAGGGCTTCTCGACTCGATAGGCGTGAAGTGGGATATCCTGACCGGTTCGACCTCGGCAGACGAGCGGGCTGCTATCGTCGAGCGAGTCGGCGCGGGGGAGTGCGCTGTCCTGTTCGGCACGCATGCCTTGCTGGAAGACGATGTCAGGTTCGCCGATTGCACGCTTGCCGTCATCGACGAGCAGCAGCGTTTCGGCGTCGAGCAGAGAGCCGCCTTGCTTGCGAAAGGCGAGTGCCCCGACGCGCTCTACCTCACGGCGACGCCCATTCCGCGAACGCTCGCACTCGCCTTGTTCGGCAACCTCACGCTCTCCTACATAAAAAAGCGCCCTCATGCCGCCGCGCCGAGGAAGACGTACGTACATACGCTTGCCGACAAGGGCGTCGCCTACGATGCGGCCAAAGACGCGATTGCCCGTGGCGAGCAAGTCTACGTCGTCTGCCCCCTCGTCGGCACGAAGGCCGAGGAGCCGAAGGGCGACGACGATGGGGATGCTTACGAATTCGCGTCGATCAGGATCGAGGACGAGCGGGACATGGATGGCGTGGATGCCACAGCCGCCGAAGCGGAGGCGGCGTTCCTCCAATCGAAGGTGTTCGTCGACGCGCGTGTCGGTCTCGTCCACGGGAAGATGTCCCATGCCGAGAAGAATGCCGTCATGGAGCAGTTCCGCGCCGGAGCCGTCGACGTGCTCGTCGCGACGACGGTGATCGAGGTTGGAGTTGACGTTCCCAACGCCACGGTCATGATCGTTGAAGACGCCGACAGATTCGGCCTATCTCAGCTCCACCAGCTGCGCGGGCGCGTTGGACGTGGCAAATTGCCAGGCGAGGTCCATCTCGTTTCCGCCACGCGCAGCGAGACGGCGCTCGATCGCCTCGCGGCCATGGAGCGCACCGACGATGGCTTCGAGCTCGCCTCGTACGATCTTTCCCTGCGCCGCGAAGGGGATATCCTCGGCAATCGCCAACATGGAGCCTCGCTCTTGAAGCTCGTGAACGTCGTGCGCGACGGGGGCCTTATCGAGGCGGCGCATGCCGACGCGCAAGCTATCCTCGACGAGGACCCGGGGCTTTCCTCCGAGCAGTACCGTGCGCTTGCACGCGAGGCGCGCGTCGTGTACCGTGCGCATCAGGAAGTGTCAGGAGGCTAGCATGCGTATAGTGGCGGGAAGCCTTCGGGGGAAGGCGATACAGGCGCCGGATGGCAGAGACACGAGGCCGACGACGGATCGGGTGCGCGAGGCCCTGTTCAGTTCCTTGTACAGTCTGAGGGGCGGCTTCGAGGACGCGGTTGTGCTCGACGCGTTCGCGGGGTCGGGGGCGCTCGGAATCGAGGCGCTTTCGCGTGGCGCGTCGCAGGCCGTGTTCTACGAGCGCGATGCGAAGGCCGCGGCGACGCTCGCCCGTAATCTCGAAGCCTGCAAGCTCGGACCGTCCGCAGCGCGCGTCGTGAAGCGAGACGTGATGCACGGGGCCGTGTCGCGAGCAGACGTGCCCTACGATCTCGTCTTCCTCGACCCGCCCTACGCGTTCGATGCAGGCGAGGTGCTCTCGATGGTAAGCGCCCTTGTCGGCGACGGGATTGTGGCCGGCGATGCGATCGTCGTGTACGAGCACGCCCATGCCGACGGGCAACGCGTCGCGACGGCTGCAAGCGATCGCCGCTTCGCCGTCGTCTCTGCGAAGAAATACGGGAAAACCGGCGTTACCGTCCTGAGTCCAGAGCGGCCGTAGACAGCAAGGAGGGCATATGAAGCGCGCAATCACGCCAGGTACGTTCGACCCTATCACGCACGGGCATCTCGACGTCATCACCCGGGCATCCCAGCTTATGGACGAGGTAATCGTCGCCGTCGCTGCATCTCCGGGGAAAAACCCCTTGTTCTCGCTCGAGGAGCGGGCCGATTTGGCGCGACGGGCGACGGCCCATCTGCCCAACGTGAGCGTGGAGCCGTTCGAGGGGCTGCTCGTCGACTTTGCTCGCTCGCGGGATGCGCGCGTTCTGATCAAGGGGTTGCGCGCCATCACGGACTTCGAATACGAATTCCAAATGGCGGCGCTCAACTACGAGCTCGGCAAGGATATCGAGACGGTGTTCATCATGTCCCCGCCGCAATACATGTACCTTTCATCGTCGATCGTGCGCGAGCTAGCGAGCCTGAATTCCCCCGTCGACCAGTTCGTCGCGCCGTTTGTCGCGAAAGCGCTGCAGGAGAAATACGCCGGGCTTCGCTCCGGTTGCTAGGATTCGCCCGGAACTCCGTGGCTGCTTGCACATGCGTGACGCTCTAAGCGCCTGCCTGTACGTGGCAATGTGGACGACCTGTGATGAAAAAAGCCAAAAGTTGGAAATAACTTCAAATTGCCGTTTCCCATTTCCGGAAACTTGTGATAGTATTCCACTCGCTGTCAAACAGCATCGGGTTGTGGCTCAGTTTGGTAGAGCGCTGCGTTCGGGACGCAGAGGTCGCTGGTTCAAATCCAGTCAACCCGACCACGAAGTCTAAAGGGATGTCTTCTTTGAAAACATCCCTTTTTTCTTAGATAGGGCTCGTAAGGGCTTTCATGTCCACAAGGAGGGACAATGAAGTTTTTGGGTTTGGGCGTTCCAGAGCTGGTCATCATTCTGATCGTCGTGCTGCTCATCTTCGGGCCGAAGAACCTGCCGAAGCTCGGCAAGGCTTTGGGCAAGGGCGTGAGCGGTTTGCGCAAGGGCGTTGAATCCGGCAAAGAGAAGATCGACGAGAAGTTCGACGAGGTAGAGGACGAGAAGGCCGCGGAAGCGGAGGCGGCAGCGGCAACTGCAGAAGAAGCTGCCGAAGTCGAGGCCGAAACAGTCGAGGATGTCATCGAGGAAGCCGAGCCCGTGTCAGGCGAAGAGTCCACGAAGAAGCACGTAAAGGTAAAGCGTGTGGTCAAATAGCGTTTTCTGCAATGCGCGCGCGGATGCGCGGGCTGGATACTAGGAGAGAAAACATGGCAAACGACAACTTTATTCTCACTCCCGAAGGTCGGGAGAAGCTCGAAGAGGAGCTCCATTACCTCGAGACCGAAAAGCGCGCCGAAATCGGCGAGCGCATCAAGGTTGCACGCGAGTTCGGAGACATTTCCGAGAACTCCGAGTACGACGACGCGAAGAACGAGCAGGGCATGGTCGAGGCCCGCATCGCGGAAATCACGCATATCTTGTCCGAGGCAACCGTCGTGAACACGCCAAAGCGATCGAACAAGGTGAACATCGGGTCGACGGTCACCGTGAACATGGGCGGCAAGGAGCGCGTCTTCACCATCGTCGGCGGTGCCGAGAGCGACGTTGCCGACGGCAAGATCTCGAACGAGTCGCCAGTCGGCGCGGCCCTCATCGGGCATAAGAAGGGCGAGCATGTCGAGACGACGGGCCCGACCGGCCGCAAGATCGAAATCGACATCATAAAAATCGAGCACTAGGACAAAGTGCAGGTTAGCTTAACGGAAAAGCCTGACGGACGTCGGGCTTTTCTTGGATAGAGGAGTTGCTACATGGCAGAAGAGACCAAGAAAGTCGAGCAGGTTGAAGACGATCCGATCGAGGTGCGCAAGGCGAAGCGCGCGGCGATGATCGACGCGGGCGAGAATCCCTACGGCCATGCATTCGACTACACTCATCATGCTTCGGATGTCGAGGAATCCTACTCGCATCTGGAGGACGGAGAGTCGACCGAAGACGCTGTGCGCATGTGCGGCCGCATCATGGCGAAGCGCGTGCAGGGGAAGGTGAGCTTTCTCACGATGCGCGACACGACGGGGGAGATACAGCTGTTCTGCCGCATCAACGTGCTCGGCGAGGATGCGTACGCGAAACTCAAGGACCTCGATATCGGGGATTGGATCGGCGTCTGGGGCACGGTGATGAAGACGCGCCGCGGTCAGCTTTCAGTCGCAGTCGAGCGTTTCGAGCTGCTCTCGAAATCGTTGCGCCCGTTGCCCGAGAAGTTCCATGGCCTTGCGGACAAGGAAATCCGCTACCGCCAGCGCTACGTCGACCTCATCGCGAATCCCGAGGTGCGCGAGACGTTCGCGAAGCGATCGAAAATCGTGTCGGCTGGTCGCCGTTACATGGAAGAGCAGGGTTTCTACGAGGTCGAGACGCCGTTTCTGCACTCGATCATCGGCGGTGCCAACGCCAAGCCGTTCATAACGCACTTCAACGCGCTCGATCGCGACTACTATCTGAGAATCGCGACAGAGCTTCCGCTCAAACGCCTGCTCGTGGGCGGTTTCGAACGGGTTTTCGAAATCGGGCGTCAATTCCGCAACGAGGGAATGGACCCGTATCACAACCCCGAGTTCACGACTATGGAGGCTTATCAGGCTTTTACCGATCTCGAGGGCATGAAGACGCTTACGCAGGGTTTCATCCAGGCTGCCGCGCTCGCCGCATGCGGAACCTTGCAGGTCGAGTATCAGGGCCAGGTCATCGAGCTCGGCGGCGAATGGCGTTCTGCCTCAATGATCGAGCTTGCGAGCGAGGGTGCCGGTGAGGATGTGAGCTTCGAACGCACCCGCGAGGACCTCGTCGAGATTCTCGAGCGGAACGGCGGCCATGCGGAAGACGCTTGGGGCAAGGGCAAGCTCATCGCGGAGATTTTCGAAGCGGTCGCCGAGGAGAAGCTCGTCCAGCCCACGTTCGTATGCGACCATCCCCTTGAGGTCTCCCCGCTTGCGAAGAAGCATCCCGAGAACCCAGAGCTCACTCAGCGTTTCGAGCTGTTCATCTGCGGCCACGAGTTCGCAAACGCCTTCAACGAGCTCAACGATCCCATCGACCAGGCCGAACGCTTCCATGCCCAGGTGGCTGCGAAGGACATGGGCGACGACGAGGCCATGGGATACGACGCCGACTACATCCGCGCCCTCGAATACGGCATGCCGCCGGCGGGCGGCGTTGGAATCGGCATAGACCGATTGGTGATGTTGCTGACGGATAGCGAGTCGATTCGCGACGTTCTTCTCTTCCCGCATATGCGCGAAGAGGCGTAGCATACAGACCCTACTAGTGGCATATAAAGAAAACGGGCGCCTGGCGCCCGTTTTCTCGTTTACCGAGCTTTCATGTGTCGGCTACATCATGAGGGTAATGATGATGTTGAGGGCGAACCCGATGATTCCGCCGATGCCTGCTACCCTTGCGGTCTGGGGTTTCGTGTTCCTCCAAACGAAGTACAGGATCCATCCGACGATGGGGAAGAAGAAGCCGAGTATGCCCCAGCCGATATGTCCGCTGTCAGTTGGCGCGGCGACCGGCTGGCCGACATTCTGCTGCGGGAACGCAGGCTGACCAGGCTGCTGGCCGAAAGGCTGTTGATATGCGGAATCAGGGGTAGCTTGCGAGTTGGGCGGTATGTAGGCTTGCTGGGTTCCTTGCTGGGTCGGGGGCTGGCCGAACGCCTGGGCGGCTGCCGCGCCGGTGGCGGCGGCTCCCGATGCGGGATTCATGACGGACGAGGCGTCGTCGACGGTGGCTTCGATCGGCAGCGCCGCATCGCAGAATGGACATTGGGTGAGGCCGTCGTCGATTACGGCCCCACAATACATGCATTTAGCCATGTCGTTCTCCTTTTCAAATGTGTTCGCGTCTTGCGCTCGACACCTATAGTAGCTGAATAGGTCGCTGCATGCCGTTTCAAATCTTGATTCATTTCAGAGCATAACGGTAATGGAACTCGGTATTTCTACACTTGGGGTAGAATTTAACCAGTCAATTTGTGCAATAGAAGGGGACAACGTGGCAGCAGCGCGAGTTGTTGATGATCCAATGGAGAATAGATTGGCGTGGCCGACATGGATGCGGGCGTTCGCGTCGTCGGTGCTCGCGATTGCGCTCGCCGTTCTTGCGTTTGCGCTTTGCGGCCCGCGCACGGCTTGGGGAATCGGGCATGATGACGGGGTGTCGCAGGTTGGATTGCAGGCCGGCGTTGCGAGCCTTGTCGCGCAGGCGGACGACGGGTCGTCTCATGCGAGTTCGTATGCCGTCTACAAGAAGGACGGCTTCGTCTACCGGGCAGACAGCAAGGGCAACGCGCTCGTTGACGGTGCTGTCTGGGGTTCGGTTTCGCTGGGCGATATGGCCGATGACAATCTTGGAAAAGTCGATGTGCTCTTCATCGATTCCGACGTGCGGAAAATCGACGACGCCTTCCTCATGTCGTACTATCCGGCAAAGGGGCTGGATGCCCTGAGGACGTCGGCGCTTCCGACCGGCAAGATGAAAAGCGTGAGGACGCTCGTGTTCAAGACGGGCAAGGACGGAAAGAACGCCTGCAACTACATCGGCAACCTCGCTTTCAGCGGCATGCTCGTCACCTCGGTTCAGAATCTCGACAAGACAAGCGTTACGTCATTGCGGGCCGCATTCGCGCAGTGCAAGAACCTGGAGCGTGTTGCGCTTCCAAATTCATGCAAAACAGTCGAGGGGACGTTCGAGGGCTGCACTTCGCTCAAGGCCGTTTCGTTCGGCACGGGCGTCACGAGCATCGGTTCGCTCTCGTTTTGCCGGTGCGCGAGCTTGACCGCAATAGACCTTCCGGCTTCGCTTCGCGAGCTCGGCGTCGATTCCTTCAAGGAGTGCACGTCGTTGAAGCGGGTGGTGCTACGATCGCCGTCACGGGTGCTGAGTCACTGGCCGGGCAGGCCGTTTTCGGGCACGCCGGTAGAAGGCGAAGGGGGAGTGGGCTATTGCTACGTTCCCGCTAACCTTGTGCGCTCGTACGAGACGGCTGCGCTCTCGACGGGGTGGGGCGCTCTCAGCAATATAAGCTTCAAGCCGATCGTGGGCGTGAGCGCTTCGGCGGTTACGTATAACGGCCATGCCCAAACTCCCGCTGCAACCGTGACGTATCTCGGCAAAACGCTTGTAGTTGGCCGCGATTGCACCGTGAGCTATTCGAACAACGTGAACGCTGGCGTCGGCAGGATCAGCGTCGTCGGCGCAGGTGCATACAAGGGAGTCGCCACCGGTAACGGCACGTTCACGATCAACCGCGCGTCGATTGCGAAAGCGAGCGTGACGGGGGTCGTCAACAAGCCCTACACGGGAAACCGCGTCGAGCAGAAGCCGAAGCTCCGGCTTTCTGGCCGCACCTTGGTCGCGGGGCAGGATTACCTGATTACCTACAAGAACAACCGCGCTGCCGGAAAGGCGACGGTCATCATGACGGGTCAAGGGAACTACCTCGGCAGAATAGAGAGGTCGTTTGCCATCAAGGCGCCGAGCGTATCGTATTGCACGCATGTTCAATCATTCGGGTGGCAGCGTTATGTAAAGGACGGGGAAATTGCGGGAACGACGGGCCAGTCGAAGAGGCTTGAGGGCATACGTATCAAGCTGGCGTCGCTTCCCGACGGCCTTGGGGGCTCCATCCAATACAGGACCCATATCCAGTCCTTGGGTTGGGAGCGGGGCTGGAAAGCCGATGGTGGACTCTCGGGTACGACCGGCCAATCAAAACGCCTCGAGGCTATCCAGATCAGGCTTACCGGATCTATGGGCGCGTATTACGACGTGTACTATCGCGTCCATGCGCAGCATTACGGGTGGATGGGCTGGGCCAGAAACGGGCAATCTGCGGGAACGGCAGGGCATTCGTATCGGCTCGAGGGCATCCAGATCCGTCTAGTGCCGAAGGGCGGCAACGCGCCTGGCACCACGGCGAATCGTTTTCGCCAGAGGTGACGTTTTCGGGTAAGGGCGTGATGCATGCGGTTGCATCACGCCCTGCAGCCCGCGCGCGCTCGCGTGCGGGCTATGATGCTTAGTACTGAAGGGCATCGACGAGGACTTCACCGAGATCCCATACCTGCGTTTTATTGCTTTCGCTGTAATACGTCGATTGAACGGCGTAGATGCATCCGTCCGTATACTCGCCGCCGTTGTAGATGCCCTCGGAGTTGTAGCCTCCCCAATACCACGTGCCCGGGTCCATGTAGCCGACTTTGTAGAAGCCGTTTGCAAAGCTATCGCGGAATTGCTCCCAGTTGTCCCGGTCGATTTTGTATCCGTTGTCGATGTAGTCCGCCATGACGGCCCACAGCTTGTAGAGAATGCGCGGATTGTAGAGGGCGTAGCCGGCACCGTTGACGGGGAAGTCGACGCCTGCGTCTATTTGCAGGTCGTAAAGGTAGCCCACGCCATAGCGGTTGACGAGCGTCGCATACGCGTCGTTGTCGGAAATCGTGCACGTCCACCACATCGCATTCGCGTAGTCGGTGATTCCAGATGCTCCGTACTTGCAAAGCGCGCAGCAATGGGGGCCTTTGACGGACGAGGCGCTGTAGATCCATTCGTCGGGATTGTATGCGATGACCTTGCCCGTCTTCAGGTTCAAGCCTATGAAGCCGAGGCGTGCGCCCCTCATTTCAGCTTCGAGACGGCTACGGTCCGAAGCCGTTATCGAGCCGTTCATCACGGTTATCTCTTCGGCGCCACTAGCCTGATCGAGGGCTTTCTTCCAGGCCTCGAGCCCGTATTCGCCTTTGCGGTATGCATAAGCGGACGAGCCGGGTGCGTTTCCGCCTTTCGACACGAGCTGCATTTCGTATCCGTCGAGGAGAAAGGGGTAGCCTTCGAGCCCGGCCGCCTCGCCGTTTCGAGCCCAGCCGCCCCAGCCGAACACCGTCGAATGCGTGCGGTAATAGATGTCGTACTTCTTCGCGAGGTCGCCGGTGAGCTTGACCTGCATGGCTTCGAGCCTCAAGCTTTTACCCGACGTGCCGGCCAGCTGGTCGTCGGTCTTCCAGCCTTGCCATCCGAACTTCTCGACCTTGGCGCGGTACTGGATTTCACCGGTGCCTGCGATGGACCCGCGCGCTATGCCGAAGCCTTCCAGGCGCTTATCGGAGTTGAGGCGTCCCGCCGTCGCGCCCTCTGCTACGTGGCCCGACCACCCCGAGCTTTGCTGGAAAGCACGGTACCTGATGAGCGGCGTGCGGTACGCGCCCGCGGTCGCGCCCGGGGCGGGCGCGCCCTTCTCGACGAGCCTGACCTCGAGGGCCTCGAGGCGGTAGGAGTAGCCCGACGTGCCGGCCGGCTCGCCGTTCTTCGCCCAGCCCATCCAGCCGAAGCGCTGGGCGTGGACGCGGTAGTAGACGTC
>ODAI012899180.1_pt1 | contig 33019 bp, 20 predicted proteins | sample 1539321 | NCBI WGS metagenome assembly ODAI01 (sample SAMN02144231, study PRJEB22623) | gut metagenome | biome: sheep rumen | host: Ovis aries | place: New Zealand
TCGCGTTGCTGGTTCCTCCTTATCTTCGCCACCCAGAACTCGCGGTTGGTGTTTGGAATCTTGCAACAGCATTTTTCGTTTTTAATTTTTAATATTTCATTTATCGTAGCGCCGTGCCCATGCCAGAAACAGCCGTTCACGAAGATGCACGTGCGGTATTTTCTCAGCACCAAATCGGGGTGCCCGGGCAGCCGTTTGTGGTTCAGCCTATAGCGGAACCCTCTCTGCCACAGCCATTTACGCACAATCATCTCGGGTTTCGTGTTTTTCGACCTAATGGCCGACATGCAACGGTGTCGTTGTTCTGCTGAGAGTTTATCCATCGTTTTTAACCGTTTCTCACGCGTTGATGACACAAAAATACCACTTTTTCATCAAAACCCCAAGCGTTTTCCCACATTTTGCTACACGCTGTTCCTCTTTTCATCTCATTTGCCGCAAAACGTGCGGACAAAGACCGTCAAGAGAAAAAAAACTCGCCATGCTGACGTGCACAACGAGTTTTCTTATGGTTTGATTGAACAAAAACGTGGTCTACTTGATGTTGGGCTCTTCGAGTCCGAGACCCTTCTTGCGGTCAACAGCCTTCAGGATGAAGCCGAGGATGAGGGCAGCCACGCCGAGGCAAGCCAGCATGACGAGCGGCCATGTGTAGTCGAACTTTGTGGGGTCGGTAACATCAGGATTGGTCTTGTCGAGCACCTTTCCGATGAGTAGCGGGAAGAGCCAGAGTCCGATGTTCTGAATCCAGAAAATCAGCGCGTAGGCCGAACCGATGACCTTTGCGTCAACAAGCTTTGGCACGCTGGGCCACAACGATGCGGGTACCAATGAGAACGATGAGCCAAGCACCAAGATGGTGAGGTAGGCGATGATGATGCCTCCAATGGCGTTGCCTTTGAACAGGGGCAGGATGAAGGCGAACGTGAGGTGGCAGGCAATGAGCAGCAGCGAGCCCAGCACGAGCATAGAGGCGGCTTTACCCTTGTGGTCGACATAGGAGCCGAGGATGGGGGTGATGAGCACTGCCAAGAGTGGGAACACGGCGAAGATGCTTTCTGCCGACTGGCGCATGTAGCCCATGTAGCAATAGGTGATGAGGGCGACAATCGACACGGCAAGCATGCCATATTGGCGGCTCTTCTGTTTCTGGAAGTTGCTGGCGAAGCCGAAAGCTGCCACGAGAAGCATGATGATGTACTGGATGATGGTTACCGAGGAACCAGCCCAGAACGAGTCGCTGGCGGGCTCTGTGAGCGTCAGGTTGCATTGCAGCATGTTCACGGCATACTTCTGGAAGGGGAAGATGGCGCTGTAGTAGAGCACGCAGAGCAGGGCAACGAGCCAGAAGCCGCTGTCGGTGAGAATCTTTCCGAGGTCGCTAATCTTGAACGGGTCGTCTTTTTCTTCGGCCTCGCCAGTCTGGGCATCGAGCTTCTTGTCCATGAAGAAATAGACAATGAACATGATGAGGGCGATGCACATGAGTACCACTCCGAAAGCCACCGAACGGGTAACGCTGATGTTGCCGCCAAGCTTGGCGAAGAAGGGCGAGAAGATCATGCAGGTGGCCACGCCGAGACGTGCCAAAGCCATTTCTGAACCCATTGCCAACGCCATCTCGCGGCCCTTAAACCACTTCACGATACCGCGGGAAACGGTGATACCTGCCATCTCGCAACCGCATCCGAAAATCATGAATCCGCAGGCGGCAAACTTGGCTGAGGCGGGCATACCCTCGTAGAAGGGCGACACGCCCAACTCATCGAAGATGGGGATGTAGTTCAGGTTGTTGGTGAACCATGTTTCGAGGCCACTGTTCATAAACGACTCGCTGACGGCATACCACTTGATGATGGCACCCACGAGCATAACGGCTCCGGAGAGCACGGCTGTGAAGCGTACGCCCATCTTGTCGAGGATGATACCGGCAAAGATGAGAAAGAACACAAAGACGTTGAGGAACACTTCGGAGCCCTGCATGGTTCCGAAGGCTGTTGAGTCCCATCCACGTGTCTCCTGCATGAGGTCCTTGATGGGCGATAGAATGTCCATGAAGATGTAGCTGCAGAACATGGCCAATGCCAGCAGCAACAGGGCGGTCCACCGCATGGCGGCAGAGTCTCTTAATGTTTTTTGAATTGAATCTGTCATATTTAGAAATTAATGATTAAACAATATTTATTATATGCCATTCTTCCGTAATAATGTGAGCTTGTACATTAGTCCGGTGTGCTTGGCTATTTTTTCATTTTTAATTTTTAATCTTTCAGCCAGCGGTCAAGCCAGTTGAAGAAGGTGCGCTGCCAGAGAATTCCGTTTTGTGGTTTCAGCACCCAGTGGTTTTCATCGGGGAAGATGAGCAGTTGGGCCTCTATGCCACGCAGACGGGCGGCGTTGAAGGCTCCCATGCCTTGGTTGGCGTTGATGCGGTAGTCCATCTCGCCGTGTATGCAAAGGATAGGCGTGTCCCATTTGTCCACGAACTTATGGGGTGAGTTCTCGTAGGTTTTGCGGGCGTTGGCTGTCTGGTCTTTGTTCCAGTAGGCGTCATCGTATTCCCAATTGGAGAACCACACCTCCTCAGTGTCGGTATACATGCTCTCGAGGTTGAAAGCGCCATCGTGGGCTATGAAGCACTTGAAGCGCTTGTTGTGGTGGCCAGCCAGGTAATAAACGCTGAAGCCGCCAAACGAGGCTCCAACGGCTCCCAAGCGGTCTTTGTCGACAAATGGCAGGTTGTTGGCTGCGTCATCGATGGCTGTGAGATAGTCGTCCATGCACTGGCCTGTCCAGTCGCCTGATATCTCTTCGCACCACTCAGAGCCGAAGCCGGGCAGACCGTGGCGGTTGGGGGCCACAATCACATAGCCGTGGGCGGCCATAATCATGAAGTTCCAGCGGTAGCTCCAGAACTGGCTGACAGGGCTTTGAGGTCCGCCCTCGCAGAAGAGCAGAGTGGGGTATTTCTTTGTTTCATCGAAGTTCGGAGGCAGGATGACCCAATAAAGCATCTGTTTGCCATCGGTGGTTTGCACCCAGCGCTGTTGCACTTTTCCTTTTGCCAATTGGTCAAAGATGTGCTTGTTTTCATGCGTTATTTGCTCCACGCTCGTCTTCTCGGGTTTCTTGAAATTGGGCGTTATCACGTAGAGGTCGGCAGCGTTGAAATAGTCGTGCCGCTCGGCAAGGATTTGCTTGCCATTGTTCAGCATCTGCAACGAACCGAAGTCAGCCCAGTCGTCGGTGAGTTGTTTAACTTCGCCTTTCCAGTTGATGGCATAGAGGTTTTCCGTTGCGTGCCATACACCGATGAAATAGATCAAGGCATCTTTAGAGTCGCTCCAGCAGAAGTCATCTACATTCGAGTCAAACGACTCTGTGAGATAACGTTTTTCGCCCGTTTCCATGTTGTAGCAGCACAGGCGCTGGCGGTCGCTCTCATAGCCGTCGCGAGCCATGGAGAGCCAAGCCACATACTTGCCATCGGGCGAGAATTGCGGATTCTGGTCGTAGCCGGGATTGTTCTTAAGGTTCTCCTCGCTGTTGACGGGTTGGTTTTTCATCGATTTTGTGGGGTCGGAAGTGCATTCCATTCCTCCCGATATCTTACAGAGATTGAAGGTGGTATGCTCGTCTACGTTGTAGAGGAAGATGTCGCTGTCGGTGCTGATGGCATATTCCACGCCTTCTTTCTTGCGGCAAGTGTAGGCAATAGTCTTCGAATCAGGCGACCACGCCAACTGCTCGGTTCCGCCAAACGGAGCCATCGGACACTCATAGGGCTCGTTCTCGAGGATGTCGTTCAGATTGACTATTCCATTGGCTGTCACATCGCCCACGAAGGGATGAGGAATGGTTTCCACATAGTGGTCCCAATGGCGGTAGTTCAAATCGGTGACAAGTCGACCTGTGGCCTTTGGGAGGTCGTCAGGATTCTTTTGGATGCTGCCGTGATAGGGCAACGATTTGATGATGACTATCTTCTGCTTGTCGGGCGAGAAAAGGAACCCTTCCACTTCACCGTTGGTGTTGGAGAGTTGCTGACGGTTAGTGCCGTCAATGTTCATGGCCCACACCTCTCCGCCTGTGATGAAGGCTATGCGGTCGTTGGAAAGCCAGGCGGCATCGGTCTCATTTTTGGTTGAGGTGGTCAGTTTCCGCTGGTTCTTTCCATCAGCATCCATCATGTAGAGCACGTGGTGGCTCTTGTTGGCTTTCACGCTGTAGTAGGCCACTTGGTAGGCAATGTGCTTGCCATCGGGGGAGGCTGAATAGCTGCCAATACGCCCCATTGCCCATAGCACTTCAGGCGTCATGTGCCCATCTTTTATTGCGATGTTTTGTTTTCCTATGTTCACTTCTTGGGCATTTGTGGTGCCGCCGGCAAACATCAGTAGCATTGCGACGGCCAGTTTTGCAAATCGATTCATGGCTTTTATGTTAAGGATTATTTTTTCTTCACGGGGTCGCAGGTGAGGTTGCATCCCAATTTCTTGAAGATTTTGCGGTCTACCTCGCTCAACATCACCGTGCTGTGTACTTGGCAATCTCGCAACTGGGGAAGTTGTTCGAGTGCTTTGCGGCAATTCTCGTCATGGGGAGACAACACGCTCAGTGCTACGAGAACTTCATCAGTGTGCAGGCGCGGGTTTTTTCCACCCAGATACTCTATCTTTGTCTTTTGAATAGGCTCAATCAGACTTTGTGGAATGAGTTTGACATCGTGGTCAATGTCAGCCAGATATTTTGTGGCGTTGAGCAACAAGGCTGCGCTACAACCGAGCAGCGGGCTCGACTTGGCTGTGATGATGGTTCCGTTTTCGAGCTCAATGGCGGCTGAAGTGTGTCCGCTCAATTCTTGTTTGGCGGCTGCAGCAACAGTCACACGGCGATAGGCGGTAGTGATTTTTGCCTGATTGAACAACATCAGTATCTTGTTGATTTCCCGCTCGTTGTCGGCACCGTCTGCAAGTTTGTTTGTGGCCGTGTAGTAGCGGCGGATAATTTCATTTCGAGAGGCCTCGCAGCAAACATCGTCGTCTGAAATGCAGAATCCCACCATATTGACGCCCATGTCTGTGGGAGACTTGTAGGGATTCTCGCCGTAGATACCCTCGAAGAGTGCATTGAGTACGGGGAAGATTTCAACGTCGCGGTTGTAGTTGATGGCAGTCTTGCCATAGGCTTCCAAGTGGAACGGGTCAATCATGTTTACATCGTTGAGGTCGGCTGTGGCAGCTTCGTAGGCGATGTTCACAGGGTGCTTCAAAGGCAGGTTCCACACGGGGAAGGTCTCAAACTTAGCATAGCCTGCACGGATGCCGCGCTTGTTCTCGTTATAGAGCTGCGAGAGACAAGTGGCCATCTTTCCGCTGCCAGGTCCAGGAGCTGTAACGATGACCAGCGGACGAGTGGTCTTCACGTAGTCGTTTTTTCCAAAACCATCATCGCTGGCAATGAGTTCCACATTGTGCGGGTAACCATCGATAGGGTAGTGGATGTAGCTGCAAATGCCCATTCGTTCCAAACGGTGGCGGAACTGGTCGGCGGCATGCTGGCCATTGTAATGGGTGATGACAACTGAGCCCACCATGAAGGCACGCTGCATAAATTCATCGCGCAGGCGCAATACATCTTCATCATAAGTGATGCCCAGGTCGGCACGTATCTTATTTTTCTCGATGTCTTCAGCGCTTACCACGATGATGATTTCAATGCTGTCGCGCAACTGGGCAAGCATTCGCAACTTGCTGTCGGGTTTGAAACCTGGAAGAACGCGTGAGGCATGGTGGTCGTCAAACAACTTTCCGCCGAGTTCCAAATATAGTTTGCCGTCAAACTGTGCTATCCGCTCGCGGATGTGCTCTGACTGTATACTAAGATATTTTTCGTTGTCAAATCCAATTTTCATCATGCTATGTGTCTGGAAATGCCAATGTGCATTTATGTGTTAGTATTCCTTATTTAATTATTTCTGTTTCCGAAGCTCTTCGCGTTGCTTCTGCAAGCGTTGCTGCTCTTCCTGCATGGCTTGAAGGCGTCCGGCCAATCCACCCAATTTCTTCTGCGGATTGTTCTTGTTCTCTTGATAGCGAGCCTCAAGGATAGCCAACAACTTCTTGTCGTTGGTAGTCTTGCGGAGAACCCACATGATGGCTGCAGAGAAGAAGAGCGAGATGAAATAATAGAAGTTCAGACCGCTTGAATAGTCGTTGAACATGAAGAAGAACATCAACGGCATCAGATACATCATCCATTGCATCATCTTCATTTGCTCTGCCTGTTGACCTACCATCTGGTCTTTTTGCTGGCGCATGGTCATCATCGAATAGAGGATGTTTGACACACAGAACAATATACAGGTGAGTGAAAGGTGGTCTCCGATTCCCCAAATGTTCTTGCTCCATTCTATGATGGGGTCGTAGGTTGAAAGGTCTTTAATCCACAAGAAACTCTCGCCACGCAACTGGATGGCATTTGGCACAAAGTTGAACATGGCAATCCAGATGGGCATCTGAATGAGCATTGGCAGACAGCCACTCAAGGGCGATACACCATATTTTGCATACTCTTGCATCATGGCCTGCTGCTTCTGCATTTGGTCTTCAGGCTTGTCAAATTGTTTTGTAGCCTCATCGAGTTTCGGCTTCAGCACACGCATCTTGGCTGAACTCATGTAGCTTTTCTTCACCAAAGGATAGGTGATGGCTTTCAGCAAGAGGGTAATCAAGATGAGCACAATTCCCATGTTGAGACCTAATCCAGTCAGGAAGTCGAATACATAGATGGTGAAGAAACGGTTGATCCAGCGCACGATAGGCCAACCGAGATAAACCAGTTTCTTCATCTGAAGTTTCTTTCCGAATTCACTTTCAGTCTCCACGCTTTGCAACTTGCGGAAGTCGTTGGGGCCATAGTAGAATTCAAATTCAGAAGGAGTTTTTCCTGTTGGGTCGAAGAATGTCTTCATTTTGGCTTCGAACTCCTTCAGATAACCCGAACCTTTCTGTTGTGGTATACTGGTCATCTTTGACTCTCCAGCGAAATCGTGCTTGGCAATCATGATGGAAGAGAAAAACTGGTCTTTGAAAGCCACCCAGTCAAGTGCCTCTTTGATGTTCTCGTCTTTCTTTTCTGATGTTTCGCTCAGGTGGTCGGTCGAGCCATCCTTCTCCTTATATGTCAAAGTGGCGTATCTGTTTTCAAATGTAAAACCTTTCTCTTGTTGCGGACAGAGCTCTTTCCAATTCACGTCCATGGTTTGCATGCTGGGCGAGAAGAGACCTGCAAGCCCGTTCGCTGTCATCTTGAAATGGAGCATATAGTCTTTTCCCAGCCAATAGTCCATCACAATGGTCTTCCCGTTCCCGGCATCTGCGGTGAACGTCACGGTTGTATCACTAATGTTGTCGGCTTGGAAGAAAAGGTCTTGCGTTGAGATGTTCGACTCTTTTGCCGTAAGCGTGTAGTTCAGACTTTGCTCTTTACCATCAAAAAGCGTCACATCTGGTTTGCCATTGCGGTCCTTGAACCCTTTCACAACAGCCTTTTCAACGGTTGCACCTTTTGAATTGAGGGTCAGCTCTACTTTCTCGTTTTTCAATACGACTTTCTGTTCGTTGCCCTTCAATGCATTGTGGAACAACGCTGTGGAGTCTTCTTCAGCCTTTTGCTTGGCAGCCAATTGTTTAGCGGCTTCGGCTTTTTGACGTTTCTCGGCGTTTATTTTCGCCACTTGTGCAATTGAGTCTTGGACTTGCTGTTGACGCATTTGTTCTTCAGAAGGGCGAGTCCACCAACTGAAGACAATCAAAACCAATGCAATGAGGATGAATCCTGTGATTGTATTTTTATCCATTATTTCTGTTATTTGTTTTCTCTTTTTTCCTTACCGTCCATCGAAAAACGCGCCAAACATCTCAAACTGACAATTTGACACACTTTGCACAATGGACAGGTTGCCGTTTCCTTGAAATTTAAGTTGCAAATTTACGTTTTTTTCTTGAAACTAACAAATATTTGATTTATAAGGTTGGAAAATACTTCATTTTTCAAAAAGATTTTGTATTTTTGCAGAAATATTTAACCAAATCAGACTTATGAAAAGATTTTATTCATTTGCGCTAATTGTTTTAGCCGCTCTTCCCATGTGGGGGCAAACTCGTAAAGGTGTAGCTAATGTTGACACCATGCCCAAAGTTGTGCGTCAATATCAAGATTCGCTGATGTCTTACAAGGCAAAACTTGATAGTTTGCAGAACATTGACAATCAAAACAACGCCTTGTTTTCACGTCTCTTCCTTCCTGTGACCTATTATAACGATGTGTCTCACAATGCTTTGAGTCTTAACCAAAATGGTTTGGGCAATTACAACCTGAACACCGCTTTGATGAACCTGTATCTCACGCGTCCTGACCTCGTAGCGGGCACAGAAGATGAACTGAAGAAGATTGGAGCTACACCCGCGCAGATAGAAGCTGCCAAGAACACCAAGGTGGAATTGGTGGAGAAGAAAGCAGAAAAACCTGTTGAACCAGAACCTGCACCTGTAGAGGTGGTTGTGAAGAAACCCAATTTCTGGACGTTCAAAGGCGATGGATATTTGCAATTCCTTCAGAATTATGTGTCGGGCAACTGGTATAAAGGCGGCGAGAGCAACTATTCGATGCTTTCAAGCTTGACACTTGAAGCCAATTATGATAACAAAAGCAAATGGAAGTGGGACAACAAACTGGAAATGAAACTCGGTTTCCAGACTTCGCGCTCCGACTCAGTGAACCGCTTCAAGGCCAATGAAGACCTTATCCGTTTTACCAGCAAGGTGGGACTTCAGGCAACTAAGCATTGGTACTACACATTGCAACTATTGGCATACACCCAGTTTACCCGCGGATTGAAATCGAACGACCGTCGAACTTATTCTGACTTCATGTCGCCTTTCAACCTAAACCTTGGTCTTGGTATGGATTACAAAGTGGAGTGGTTGAACAAGAAACTGACTGGAACGGTCAACATTTCTCCGCTTGCTGTCAACTACAGATATGTGGACCGCCGCATCTTCCGCAAGAACGATACTGAGTTCCAATGGTTCCCCAGCCGTCATGGACTTGACGACCAGAAACACTCACTGACCGATTTCGGTTCGCAGTTCACCATCGACCTTCTTTGGAAGATTGCCGAGAACATCAAGTGGAAGACCCGCATGTATGGATTCACCAGCTACAAGCGCGTTCAGTATGAATGGGAAAACACGTTCACTTTCCAGTTCAACAAGTATATTTCGTCCAACATCTTTGTTTATCCGAGATTCGATGACAATACTGCCCGCGACGGCCATCACGGATATTGGCAGTTCAAGGAGTATGTTTCCATAGGATTCAACTATTCGTTCTAATCCCAAAACATTGATTACTAACGGCAAGATACAGCTTTATATTATACCCAGAATAGCAGGATGGCTCATTCTGGGTATTTTAATTGGTAAGATGTCATATGGCGTGTTGCCAACATGGGCGTGGATGGTTGCTATGGTTGGTTTGTTGGTTGCAGCCTGTTTCATGAAACACCCAATAGCCAATAGTGTGTTGCTGATGGTTAGCGTATTTTGCTTGGGAGGCGTTCTTATTGGTATTCGCCTATCAGAATTGAATCGTGTATTCCCATCAAATGCAGCTATTCATCGGGCGGTCATCTCAAGTCAGCCAGTTGAGCGGGGGAAGGTTCTCAGATGCGAATTGTTGGTGATTGATGAAGAGCGTCCTTATAAAATACAGGCATCAATTCTTCGAGATACACTGACAAATCGCTATCGGCATATTTCGGTGGGTGATGGTATAGAATTCAACTCCCGAATAGAGAATTATCCTAATCGTCAACGTGTGGAATCCAACTTCAACTATTTTCGTTGGCTTCGTGCGCAAGGCGTTGTGGGACAGACGTTTATCAACCGTGTATCATGGAGGAAATTACCACTTGACATTTCTTCGCTATCCCTTCTTCAGCGAGTGCGCCTTTCCATGCTTCGCTTCCGTGAGCGTCTTGTTGGAAAATTGGCAAATTCTGGTATGGAAGGGCAACAACAGGCAATTGTTGCCGCTATGGCATTGGGTGACAAATCGGCATTGTCAAAATCCACGCGTGAGACATTCTCTGTAACTGGGGCTTCCCACATTCTTGCTTTGTCAGGGCTTCATTTGAGCATCATTTATTTCTTGGGAACATTCCTCATTCGCCGACGCCGATGGAATATGCCTTTCCAGATAGTTTCATTGGCGGCGATTTGGGTTTATGCCATACTCGTAGGACTCTCTCCATCGGTGGTTCGTGCGGCCACTATGCTCACGGTATATGGCGTTTTGTCAATTGTGCATCGCACTCAACGTCCTTTGAACGCTCTTGCCTTAGCGGCCGTCATCATGCTGTTTTCCAATCCTTTGATGTTGTGGGATGTTAGTTTCCAAATGTCTTTCATGGCGATTCTCGGAATTTTAGTCTTCTATCAGCCCTTATTCAAAGTCTTCGGGCGATTGCAGAATCCCGTTGTCAAATGCATTTGGGGAATGTTGTGTCTTTCGGTTTCGGCACAAATAGGCGTGTTCCCCTTGATTATGTATTATTTCGGGCGTTTCTCCTGCTATTTCTTCCTCACCAATTTTGTGGCCATTCCTGCTCTCTATGTAGTGCTTTATTGCGCATTAGCCTTTTTCCTCTTCTCGTTTGTTCCTGCCGTACAAGCATTCTTTGCCCTTGTCATGCAATCGGTAGTGGGGTGGTTGATAGCGGCATTAAAATGGTTTTCCTCATTTCCTTTTGCTAGCATCAACGATATCAACATTTCCCCCCTTCAAATGCTGATGATTTATGCCCTTGTGTGTTGTTTGTATGGCATAGTGTATTACTTGCACAAGGGGTATGTGCAAGCAGGATTGAGGCGCAATCGTTGAGAAACGATTTTATGCCTTGTCAAATTCCTTAATAATGTCTGCCTTTTCTTGATCCGTTGGGTGAATGATGTGCAAATCGCGTTGTGGGAACGGAATCTGAATGTTGTTCTCGTTCAACGTGTCATACACGCATTCCAAAACACGGCCATCATCGTAGTATTGCGTCAGAACAGGCACCCATACCAATATTTTCAATACGATGGAACTATCGCCAAATTCTTTCAAAACGATTCGTGGCTCCTTTTCGGGATTGATGCAATCGAGCCTGCGGATAGCATCTGCCAACAACCGTTTGGTCTTGACGATATCGGTTCCGTATGCAACACCCACTTCCAAGATATCAAGTTCATAGCCGTGATTCTTGGTCATGTTCTTATAGTTCTTGGTGAACAGCTGGCTATTGGTGAAAGCAATCACCGAACCATCTATGGCTTCGAGCATAGTTGACGTGTAATTGATAGAGCTCACACGGCCGCGTGTACCATCGCAGATGATATAGTCGCCAATCTTGATACGGCCAGCCATGAGTGAAACACCGTAGTAGATGTTCTCCAGAATGTCCTTCATGGCGAATCCCACACCAGTTGAGAGACCTCCAGAAATCACCATAAGCCACGTGTTGCCAACGTGAAGAATGCGCAAACTGATGAGAAGCCAAGCTCCCCAAACCACCAATTGCACTACGTTCTTCGTCATCAGGCTTCGGGTGCCAGCGGTTGAAAGGTCGCTTCGCTCGAAATAGAGTTTCAGCAGGTTTTGGATGGTGTAGTTGATGTATTTGAAGAAGAAGAACAAATTGACTACTTGCGCTATGGAGAAAACGCTGGCTTGGAATCCTTGGGTCTTGACAAACGGCTCTTTGAACACCATCCACGTGGTGTCGCTCAGGTTGAAGACATCGGAAGCCCAGTAGATGGAAATCATTACCGAGAACACACCGAGTACGGGCAGAGCAACATTTTGAATGAAATCGAAAAACCACGTTTGTGTGATGGGTTTCGAATCGATTCCTTTGCGGTGGGCATAACTTTTCAGCCACCCCGAGATACACGTAATGGTGAGGATGAACGTCAGTTGCATAATCCACCAAATGAGCAATTGAACGGCAAGAAGCGTGTAGCCAATCCAAGAGCAAACCACCGATGTGATGAACACGGCGAGTGACACATAAGTGTAGAACACGTCGCTTCGGGGGATATTGTGGTTTTGGCGTCGGATAACGCTCCATTGCCAAAGCATGCAGATGAGCAGAACTGGAGGAAGAATCAAGTTGACAAGATCGTTAGGCATCAGCACGATGCGGATACTAATGACCAAGAATCCCATGAAAATGAGTGGTGCGTAGATGCGGAAGGCACTCTTGATTTGGCTTCCTTCGAGGCGCAACAACAATGAAATCAGAATAACGCCCAGCAACCACGTGTATTGCACCAGAAGTTTTGACGCCATAATCAGGAAGTTCTGTTCTGACAAGGCGCGAATGACACCTAAGATAATTGCCAGAAGAATAACTGATGTGGTCAGTGTGATGCATGTGCGCCTAGCCATAAAGGCTTCTGTTCGGAAACGCTTGGGAAGCAACACGCGGATGATGAACAAGTTGATGGCAAATGCGATGAGGGCATATAGCAGAAGCGAACCGAAGAAACTGAGTATGATGTTCACATCCCAGTCGCTCCTCACTTTCTGATAACGTTGGTATTTGTCGTTTACGGCTTCACGCGTTTCACGCAAATTCCTCCCCAAGTTGGATAGAATCGAGAAATAGTTCTTTCCGCCGTTATTGAAAATGTTGTCCTGAATGTCGCCATAACGTTTATTGGCGTAGTCGTTCAGATAGCGCAATTTCTTTTCCGTATTCTCGTAGATGCGTATGTAGTCGTTCAACTGATCACGATTGTCGCGCAAGGTGTGGCGGATATTCACGGCCAACGTGAGGCAGACATTGCGGTCTGTCTTTGCTTTCTCCGACAACGTCATAGTGTTCATGGTGCTCAAGTTGTTGATGAGGCTGTCGTAGCGGGCAATGTCGGAGTTCGTTTTTTCCATGAACGTGCGGAAAGGCATCACGTTTTTCTGAAACTCCCGGAACTGCTCGGTAGCCTCGTGGCAAGCGTAGGTGAGGTCGAAGATGTACTCCGACTTTTGCGAATAGAGCATCAGCGAGTTTTGGTTGCTTCGGTTGAGCACGCTGAAGAGGTTTTTGCGAATCACCTCTTGCTGATGCTTCATGAATCCCGTCTGCCGTTCCAACTCGGCATGATATTTGGTCAGCTCCGTCCTAAGGATGGAGAGCGTGTTGTCTAAGTCTTTTTCCTTGAGCACGGCATGAGCCGACATCAGCCAAACCGTCAGCATCAAGAAAGCGAGTGTTAACCTCTTTTTCATTGTTCGTTTTTGTTGATTTGGTTGCAAATTTACGAAAAATCTATCATTTTGCATCTTTGTTTGCCATCTTTTATTGATTTTTCAATATTTGTTATTTGAAACCAAATGCGATTGGCGCGGAAGGAGAGGATTCTACCATTTTTGTCAAAGACCACATATGACGTTGTCAAAAGCCACAAATGAGCGTGTCAAAAGCCACAAATGAGAGGCTCAAAGACCACAAATGAGCGTGTTAAAAGCCACAAATGAGAGGCTCAAAGGCCACAAATGAGAAACTCCGAAAAGTCGTCAACGGCAATCTTTTTGCTAATTATTCTGAATAACCTCCCCATTTGCTTGCACGTTTCGAACATTCTTGCTAATTTTGTATGTCTAAAATAATCAATTCAACATGCATTTTGACATTTCAGATGAGCAGACGCTGGAAAATGCGGGCATCAGAGTGACAGCCGTGAGATTGCTGATTTGGCGGCAGGTGAGACACGGTTTCAGCGATGCTTTCAGCCTTGCCGATTTGGAGTCGGCACTCCCTACGGTTGACCGTTCAACATTGTTTCGGACGTTGACTTTGCTGACCGAAGCCCATTTGCTTCACGATATTGATGACGGGTCGGGCGCACAAAAATATTGTGTTTGCCATCTCGATGACACTCGCCATTGTGAAGGTCATGTGCATCTGACTTGCCAAGTTTGCCATCGAACGTTTTGCCTGACGAATGTGCGTATTCCGCAAGTTCCCATTCCCGATGGATTTGAGCCCGAAGAGGCTGAATATGTGGTGAAAGGCGTTTGTTCGAATTGCAAAAAGAGGGGGCACTGGCGAGGTTAGTCGGACAAAGTGAGTTGCTTTTTGATTTCTAAGTGAAATATTGGGAAATAACGAATGATGATATTAATAGCAGATAGCGGTAGTAGCAAGACGGATTGGGCTGTTACGGGTGGTGAAGGAAAAGTGCTTCGCACGCAAGGCTTGAACCCCATCCACATGAATGAACGGCAGATGAGCCAGATTCTTCGAGCCGAATTGTTGCCTCAATTGGGCGAGAAGGTCTCCTCGATTGATGCCGTATTCTTCTATGGTGCAGGTGTGAGAGCCGATATGGAGGAAAAGATGGAACGGGTGCTTTCGGAATCGATGGCCGATGCTCCGTTTGCAAAAAGCGGCCAAGTGGCTGCTAGCTCCGATTTGTTGGGAGCAGCTCGGGCTTTGTGTGGCCATTCTGAAGGCATTGCCTGCATCTTGGGAACGGGCGCCAACTCGTGTCTTTATGACGGAAGCCGCATTGCCAGCAACACGCCAGCATTGGGTTATGTGTTGGGCGATGAGGGGAGTGGTGCCGTTCTTGGAAGACTATTCTTGAATGCTTTGTTCAAAGGACGTTTGCCGAAAGAGTTGATAGAGGAGTTCTATGCTTGGGCGGGAACAACGCTATCTGACATTATCGACCGCGTTTATCGCCAACCGCTGGCCAATCGATGGCTGGCTTCGTTGGCTCCTTTCATTCATGAACACTTGGCAGATGAAGGAGTGAGAGCATTGGTGGTTGACAATTTCGTGTCGTTCTTCCGCAACAATCTAGACCCGTACGGAAGGAAAGATTTGGAGGTTTCGGCGGTAGGAAGCGTGGGCTGGCATTTCCGCGATTGCCTGGAAGAGGCGGCTGGCGTGTGTGGTTATCGTCTCGGGAAAGTGGTTAAGACTCCTATTGAGGGGTTGGTGGCTTATCATGAGGAGAAATAAAAAAGAAACGATTATATGAAGAAGTTATTCGTGTTGTTGTTTTCGGCCATGATGGTTATTCCATCATTGGCTCAAAACGATTTTGTGAAAGTGAAAGATGGGCATTTCGTGCGTGCTGGCAAACCTTATTATTATGTAGGAACCAACTTTTGGTATGGTGCCATATTGGGTTCTGAAGGACAGGGTGGCGACCGCAAGCGCTTGAAGCGCGAACTTAACCTGATGAAACGCATGGGGATTGACAATCTTCGCATCTTGGTGGGAAGCGATGGCGAACGAGGTGTGACCACCAAGGTTGAACCCACGTTGCAAGTGGCGCCAGGCGTCTATAACGACACCATCCTTGCCGGCCTTGACTATCTGCTCATGGAAATGGGAAAACGCAACATGGTGGCCGTGCTCTATCTGAACAACTCGTGGGAATGGAGTGGGGGATATGGCTTCTATTTGGAACATGCTGGTGCCGGAAAGGCTCCCCGCCCAAACGAAGACGGCTATCCGGCTTACATGAAGTTTGTTTCCCAATATGCTACTAACACGAAGGCGCACCAGTTGTTTTATGACTATGTGAAGTTCATCATTAGCCGCACGAACCGCTACACGGGAAAACGATATGTTGACGACCCGGCAATTATGTCTTGGCAGATTGGTAATGAACCGCGAGCATTTAGCAAAGAGGCTTTGCCGGCGTTTGAAAAATGGTTGGGTGAAGCATCCTCATTGATACGAAGCCTTGACAATCATCATCTGATTTCCATCGGCTCGGAAGGAGCATGGGGATGTGAGGAGGATTTTGAGGTTTACGAGCGCATTTGTGCGGATAAGAATGTGGATTATTGCAACATTCATCTTTGGCCGTATAACTGGAGTTGGGTGCGCCCTGAGCATTTGATTGAGGATTTGCCCGTGGCTCGCAAGAACACCAAAGATTATATTGACAAGCATTTGGCCATTTGCGACCGATTGAATAAGCCTTTGGTGATGGAGGAGTTCGGCTATCCTCGTGATGGTTTCAAGTTCACACTCGACACTCCGGTTGAAGGGCGAAACGCCTATTATAAATATGTGTTCTCGTTGGTGGCCGACAATGCCGAGAGTGGAGGGAAATTCGCCGGATGCAATTTCTGGGGATGGGGTGGATTGGCCAAACCCAAGCACGAGCAATGGCAGGTGGGAGACGACTATACAGGCGACCCGGCTCAAGAGGCTCAAGGCTTGAACTCTGTATTCTCCACCGACAAAGGCACTTTGCGCGTTGTGAAACAAGAAGTGAGGCGAATGAGCCGTGTAAAATAAAACGTCAGGAGCGTTATTACTTTTTCGGCTTCAGTTTCTTTAATCTTCGTTTGGCTTCGGGAAGTTCAGGGCACAATCGAAGAGCTTTCTCATAGTTTCTGATGGCTGCCTCGTTCATCTTCTCGGCTTCGCATTCTTTGCCCATGACCAAGTATTCGATGGCCAATTCTTTCAGGTAATCCTCCTTCTTGGTCAGTTCTTCGTTCAATCGCTCTATTTCCGCCTGCTTTTGGTTGATGATGTTCAATTTGCGCCTTATCAGCCTTTTGGCGGCAGGCTTCTCAATGTCGTATCGGCTATGAATGGCAAGGAAGAAATTGTCTAATGCACTCTGCATGTCGCCCTCATCGAAGGCCTTCATGGCATCATGGTACTCCTTGTCGGCCTTGCTTTGTTGCAAAGCGCGTTGAATGATTTGATTGTCGTTGTATTGGCGAGCGAAATTCAGCACTTCGGCTCTCACGAAAACATCCTCACGGCGTATGCGTTCTTTCAAACTGATGCCTTCGAGCGAGGTGCATCGTGAAAGAGCCACATAGGTTTGGCCGCCAGCAAACACGCCGCCGGTGAAGTCGATGTTCACCTGCTTGAATGTCAAGCCTTGGCTCTTGTGTACGGTGATGGCCCATGCCAATCGCAAAGGGAATTGCTCGTAGTTGCCTATTTCCTCCTCTTCGATTTTCTGTTCCGTTTCGTTGAACTTATATCGCATGTTGCTCCATATCTCGCGTTCAACGTCCACATCATTTCCATCCTCGGTTCGCACGTAGATGATGCCGTCTTCCTCATCGCCAAATCCGATGATTGTTCCCAGCGTTCCGTTCACCCATCGCTTTTCTTTGTCGTTCTTGATGAACAAGATTTGGGCTCCGGTCTTCAGTTCCAATTCCATTGGAGTGGGAAGACTGCTCTCGGGGAACTCGCCTCGGATAATGCCATTGAAGATGGTGGGTTCGCCAGGAAGTTGTTTCAGGTGTTGTTCGTTGATGAAGTCCACCGTATCGCGCCTTGTAGATAGCGTGATGGAGAGTTTCGAGTCGTCGTGGTTTAGCTCGGCTCCGATGCGCTTATTGAGTAGAGCCAAGTCGGCATTGCCCACTTGCGAGGTCCTGATGTGGTCGAGAATGTTGATGAATAGAGGGTCGGATTGGCGATATACTTTTGTGAGTTCGATGCTGACAAGTTGCATTTCGCGGAAGACGCGAGCATCGAAAAAGAAGTTTGATTTGTAGAACGGGAGCAACAATTGCCTATCCTCTTCGCGAATGACGGGTTCCAACTGATAGATGTCGCCCACAAGAAGTAATTGCTTGCCTCCAAAAGGTTCGCGCATATTACGGCAATAGATGCGCAACACGCGGTCGATGAAGTCGATGATGTCGGCTCTCACCATTGAAATCTCGTCGATGATGATGAGTTCGAGTTCTCGAAGAAGCTTGCGTTTCTCTCCGTTGTACTTTAGCGATTCCCTGATGTTACGCACATTGTATCGGCTATCATTGGGCAAGAGAGGGTGAAAAGGGAGCTTGAAGAAACTATGCAAAGTGGAGCCACCAGCATTGATGGCGGCAATGCCCGTTGGTGCCAACACCACATGTTTCTTCTTTGTTGTTGCCGCGATGTGTCTAAGGAATGTAGACTTGCCCGTCCCCGCCTTGCCGGTCAGGAAAAGCGATTGACGGGTGAATTGAATGATTTGGAGCGCGTTCTGCAATTCCTTGTTGTCGCGGTCGATATGCTCTTGTTCCTTAGATGTCATCAAAGTTGATTGTTTGCTCATTACCTGGCAATGCCTCATCATCGTTTTCGGGTTCGATGGGCACTTCAATGGGATTGCCGTTCTCGTCGAGCATGATTTCCTCTTCGTCAAACAAGCTATCGTTCATGAGCGTGTCGTTGGGCAGATAGTTATAGTAGTTGTTGCAATCGTACATGTCGGGAGTAATATCGGCATCTTTCGGCTTTGCAAAACGGGCATGATAGTGCTTGAAAGCGGGGTCTTTGAGCAATGCTTCGAGGAAATAACCACAGATGGGCAATGCCGTTCGGCTGCCTTGTCCTAAAGCACCCGTGCGGAAGTGAATACACCTGTATTCTCCACCTACCCAAGCACCTACAACAAGCTTCGGACTTACGCCCATAAACCACGCATCTGAATGGTTGTTGCTGGTTCCTGTCTTTCCTCCCCATTCGCAATCATTGGCATTTCCAACGTATCCCCAAAGGCTTTGCGAGGTTCCGCCAGGCAGGGTGAGACCACCCTTGAGCATCTCTTGCATCAGGTAAGCACTCTTGTAGGGAATGGCCTGTTCGAAATTGGAAGGCCCAATGTACACCTCTTTGCCGTTTTTGTCGACGATAGAGGTTACGAGCACGGGCTTGTGGTGGCGTCCGTCGTCGGCCACCGTACAATAGGCGTTCACCATCTCCAAAAGGTTCACGTCGCTCGCTCCAAGTGCCAATGCGGGAGCATCGTCTAGTTGACTCTCAATTCCCATCTTATGGGCAGTCTCGATGATGCGCTTGATTCCCATCTCCTGACCCAGGCGTACGGCAACCGAGTTGATGCTCTTGGCAAAAGCCGTTCTCAAGGGCATAGAGTCGCCCGTGAAATAGCCGTTGGCGTTGCCAGGAGTCCATTTCACTTCCTTGCCTTTTTGCTTGTCCCAAACGTCCATGGAAATGAATTCATCGCGCCGCTTGTCGCATGGTGTGAGGCCTTGGTTCATAGCCTCGGTATAGACAAAGAGTTTGAAGGTGGAACCAGGTTGGCGCATGGCGGTTACCTTGTCGTATTTCCACGAATTGAAGTCGATGTCGCCCACCCAAGCTTTCACATGACCCGTTTGTGGTTCCATAGCCACGAACGAGCAGTGCATGAATCTCACCATGTATCGGATGCTGTCCATCGTAGACATTTCGCGCTCAATAGTTCCATTCTCGTAATCGAAAAGTGTCACGTTGTGGGGTTTGTTCAGATAATAGAGAATCGAGTCGGGCTCGTTGGGGAATTTCTCTTGCAGATGCTTGTAGACGGGCAACTTTTCCACAATGCCGTCGATGAAGTCGGGAATCACCTTTCCGCGCTCGTCAACCCAAGGCTGGTTTTTGCCCCAATGGCTGTCGAAGTTGCGTTGCACCTGACGCATCTGCTTGATGGCGGCTTCTTCCGCATATTTTTGCATTCGAGTGTCGAGGGTGGTGTAGATCTTCAATCCGCTATTGTAAAGGTCGTATCCGTTCTCCTCACACCAATCGCTCAGGTATTCTGATATCGCCTCACGGAAGTATTGGGCTTGCCCGTCGTAGTTGGTCTCAACGCTGAATTCAAGTTTGATGGGCAATGCAGAGATAGAGTCGTATTCGGCTTGCGACAAGTGGGCTTTCTTCACCATGTTCGTCAATACCACATTCCTACGCTTCAAACTATTGTCATAGTGCGAAATGGGGTTGTAGGTAGTGGTAGCTTTGAGCATTCCCACCAACACGGCGGCCTGCTCCGTGGGTAATTCTTTCGGAGTGGTGTTGAAATAGGTCTTGCAAGCGGTCTTGATTCCAAAGGCGTTTGAGCCGAAGTCCACGGTGTTGGCATACATCGTCAGGATTTCTTTTTTGTCGTAGATGGTTTCCAACTTCGTGGCGATAATCCACTCTTTCGTCTTTACGATGAGCATCTTCAAACCGGGAATGTTGCCCAAAAGACCAGTTGAATTGTTCGAACGCATCTTGTACATGTTCTTCGCCAACTGCTGGGTGATGGTAGATGCACCACGAGCGTCGTGATGAAGAACGGCATCTTTGGCGGCAGCCAGCATTCCCACGAAGTCGATAGCATATCCTCGCGGACGGTCATAATAGCGCTCGTCTTCGGTGTCTATCAATGCATCCCAAAACGAAGGGTTCACCTCATCGTATTTCACGGGTGTGCGATTCTCGTTGAAGAACTTGCCAATGAGTTTGTTGTCAGCGCTATAGATTTCGGAAGCTTGGCTGATTTGTGGTTCCAACCCCGACATATAGCCGGGCGACTTGCCAAAGAGCCAAAGGAAATTGATGTCCACCATTCCCAACCACACGATGAAGAGCATGAGTAGCGAGACGATGGCCGACAGCAATTTCACATACCATGCGCGACCTTTATAGAGATTTTTGTACCAATGCCAGAAACCCACGAAGGGCTTGGAGCATTTGTTGATGAGTTTCTTGAACATATACTTGTTTTTGTTTCGACTGCAAAATTACGGAATAATTCGTGAACAAACGAGGGTTTTGCGAACATTAACGCAATTCCCAGAAGGCAACAGCCGCCGCGGCCGCCACATTGAGCGAATCCACATCGTGAGACATCGGAATGCGCACCACATAGTCGGCTTCGGCAATTGTCTCGTGTGGCAGACCGTCCCCCTCAGTTCCCATGATGATGGCAAGTCTTGGCTCAGCCTTTAGGGCGGGGTGGTCGATAGACACTGATTGGTCGGTCAGAGCCATAGCTGCGGTCTTGAAGCCTAATCGGTGGAGAGAGCTGATACTACCGTCCAACCAAGTCCAAGGAACAAGAAACACCGAACCCATTGAAACTCTGACGGCCCGACGGTTCAAGGGGTCGCACGACGAGCGAGTGAGCAAGACGGCATCAATTCCAAGAGCAGCTGCCGAGCGGAAAATGGCGCCGATGTTGGTGGTGTCTACCACACCATCTATGACCACCACCCGTCGGGCATCGCAGCAAACCTCTTCCACAGTTTTCTCATGTGGTCGGCGCATAGCACAAAGCACTCCTCTCGTGAGCGTGTAGCCCGTGAGCTTGGCCAAGAGGTCTCGGTTGCCAGTATAGACGGGAATGTCTCCACACCGCTGGATGATGCTCTTGGCATCGCCCTCAATATGCTTGCGTTCGCATAGCAAGGCTAGAGGCTCCCATCCCATGTTGAGCGCCACGTTGATGACCTTTGGGCTTTCGGCAATGAAGATTCCCTTGCCAGGTTCCACACGGTTGCGTAGTTGGGCTTCGGTGAGTGTGCTGAACACCTCAACGCCCGGGTGTTCCAACGAATTGATTTCAATGATGGGCATGTGTCGTTTGCTTTTTGTTTGCAAAGTTACGAAAAAACGAGGGCAGAACAAAGAAATAAGAAAAAGAATGTGTAACTTTGCACCCCGAAAACCAATTGTTTAGAGCAGAAAATGAAATATGCTATTATAGGAACAGGCGCCATCGGCGGCTATTATGGCGGAAAATTGGCACATGCGGGAAACGAAGTGCATTTCCTTCTTCATCGCGATTACGACTATGTTTGCCAACATGGGTTGCAAATCGACTCATGCGACGGCTCGTTTCATCTCGACAATGTCCTTGCCCATCGCTCCACCAGCGAAATGCCGGCTTGCGACGTCGTCTTGGTGGGTTTGAAGTCGGTGAACAATCATCTGCTGGCCGACCTGCTTCCTCCATTGCTCCACGAGCAGACCGTTGTGGTGATGATTCAGAATGGAATCGGCGTGGAGCCTGATGTTCAGAAGACCTTCCCCAATGTTTCGTTGGTGGCTGGCTTGGCATTCATCTGCTCGGCTAAGACAGAGCCTGGCCGCATCAGCCATCAGTGCTATGGAAGTATCAATCTGGCCGACTATTCGTGCAAGGACAAGGAGATGATGAGCCGTTTGTTGGCCGATTTCCAAGAGGCGGGCATCGAGACGCACGAGGTGGAATACATGGAGGCACGATGGAAGAAAGCCGTTTGGAACATGCCTTTCAACGGAATGACCGTTGCCCTGAACACGCGTACCGACCTGCTCTTGAAGAACCCCTCCACGCGCCAACTCATCTACGACCAGATGATGGAAGTGATTGGGGCTGCCCAACACATGGGCGTGAAGAATCTTGACGCTTCGTTTGCCGACCTGATGATGAAGATGACGGACGAGATGACGCCCTATTCGCCCAGCATGAAACTCGATTTCGACTACCACAGGCCTATGGAAATCTATTATCTCTACACGCGCCCCATTGAGGAGGCTGCACGAGCCGGATTCCCTATGCCCAAGTTGGCAATGCTGGAGGCGGAGCTCAGATTCTTGGCAAGTGACAATTGACAAGTGACAAGTGACAATTTACAATTTACAATTTACAATTGAATCAACTTAGTTGAAGCATACGTCCCTTTATGCCTTTTACTCCTCTTTTAGCCCTTTAAAGCCTTTGGAGTAATTGGCATTTAGTACTCCCTGAAGAGCCTCACCGCACTATTGAGACCCGACGGCATGGGTTCCCAGTCGTCGTAGGTGGTCTTTTTGTAGTTGATGTCCACCACGTTGATTTCTTCCATCTTGCGCCATTTCACGCCTTGTCGGTCGAGTTCGGCAATCCGGTTGGCGGGCAGGTTGGTCACCTCTATGCGTATCTCGTTCATGCCCACCTTCAACGTTTGCTTCGTGTCAAGGATGAACGGGGCGCTCCACGCACATCCGATGAACATGCCGTTGATATACACGCGGGCACTCTCGCGCACATCGCCGAGGTCAATCTTCCACGCTCCCTTCGGCTCATCCTTCTTCTTCATCTTGAACTTAGTCGTATAGATGCCCGTTCCCATCGTCACCTTCGTCTGCTCGTCGAGCGTCTCCCATGTTTGCAGGGTGTTCAGCCGATAGGTCTTGTCCACACGAGGGGCTTCCTCGACAAACGAGAGCGTCCACGGACCTTCGATGCGAATGGTATCGGGCTTGGGCTTGTTTGCAACGTGCGGCGTCATTGCGTGTTTTAGCGTGAAGTTTATCGACGATGCACTCGTTTGCAGATTCGAACATCGCCAAGGCTCGTCATACGTCTGCAATATCATCGACTCTCCGCTCCGCAAAGTGATGCCTATGCCCTCGTCGTTGAAGTCGGCCATCGAGATGTCTCCATTCAGCGGATTGAACCACATGGCACCCTTGAAGTCAACGGCCAGCGGAATGCGCGCATCCACGTCGTTGGGTGTCAGGTTGGCGATGAAATAGTGGTGGCCGTTGGCATTCTTCCTCCTGATGGTCTTCAGCCCGTAGTGCGAACGCATTTCCTCGGCTTTGGCTGCTCGAGCCAGGTCAGCGGGATTGGTGCCCACGATGATGTTGGCTCCTTGCGCCTTCAACGCCTCTATATGCTCACGAAGGCGGTCGGTCATGACATTGTCGCGGCTGGGGATGATGAGGCCCTTGTATCGTGTCCCGGCTTCCGTTTGTAGAGCTCCGTCTTTGAAGGTTGTCGTGAGCAGCAGGCGCTCGCTGATGTAGTCGCAATCGAATCCCGCCTTGTCAATCTCGAGGATGGTCTGTCGGAACTCGGGCATCAGCCTGCCCATGTCGTGAATGGAGAACTGCATGAGCAGCTTGCCCGTCGGTTTCTGCCAAGCGTCGCGCACGGGCAGATAGACCAGGAAGTCGTTGTCGGGCTCGCCCCATTGCAGGAAGCTTTGGCAATGTTCCACGTATTGCATGAAGTAGGGGGCGTCGCGCCAGATGCTGTTCGTGGGGCTCATGTCGATAGAGGCATAGAATTTCCAGCCCGGCCACGGGTCGTCCTTGGGCGAATAGCAGGTGCCGTGGAAGAACATACGGTTGACGCCGGCGCAGAACATCAAGTCGATGTCGGGCTTCAGTTGCGAGAGGCTGGTACGGAAGTGCTCGGTGAGCCAGGTGAACGTCTCGCTCGAGGTGAGGGGCTTTCCTGTGACGTGGGCGGCCGACGGTGCATACTTCAGCATCGAGAAGTCGGAGTCGTTTTTGCGTGTCTTACCCGGATCGGTGCGCAGCCCTTTGATGCCGAGCTCGGAGAGCCCGAATCCCTCAATCTCGGGGATGTCAACAGCTGCATAGCAGTCGATGAGGTTGGCAGGTGAGCCGTGAGCCTGGTTGCGGGTGATGGCTCCGTGCTTGTGTGCCCAAGCCGTCCACTGCTCGGTGAAGTTCTCCAAGAGCAGGTCGCCCAAGGTTTCACGGTAGTCGGCGAGTTCTTTGTTACCTATGCCAATAACGAAGTGCGACAAATCGGCAGGGTTGTTCTTCCTTCTTTCTGCCAGTTCCTTCATCGTTGATTTATACATAGCCATACCATTGAGAAGTTCCAACAGATGGTCTTCCAGCTTATAGCCGCGACGTCTCTCAAACTCCTCAAAAAAGTTCGGCGTCCATGTGGCATCGGCCACCTCATACGAGTCGTTGAAGAACGTGTGAGGGTAGGGCGTTCCTGTGCGTTCGAAGGCCTCTTCGATGTGTTTCAGGTAGTTGGCAACGGCTTTCTTGTCGAAGTGGTCCACCACCAATCCCTCACCGCCAGGCGCAGCACGTTTCACCTTCATTACGCCGTAGCGCACGTAGACGGCAATCACGCGCCACGTGTCTTTCTCGTGACCCTTCGGCGCTGTCCATGTCAGCTTGCCGTCGACCACCAAATCAGTCACGTCGGCAGGAGCGGGCGGCTCCTTGCCTGGCCCGTCTACTCCGTAAATCATCACCTTCTGCAGGCTCGAATATTTCCTGTCTTTCTCGGGCGCCATCAGCGGAAGGTCGACTATCTCCTTGCCTACGAAACTTGTGTCCACGAACACCACCTTGCACGCACTCTCCTCCAACGGCACCCAAGGGCCTCCAAACGGCCATCCAGTGCCCGTGGCCATGTCGAGCTCAATGCCGTTGGCGCGGCACTGCTCTTGCGTGTAGCGGAGCATCTCCATCCAACGGTCGGACAGATAGGGGATGTTCTGCGAGTCGTTGCCCAGAACGCCATAGATGGGGGTGATTTCCAAGGCGCCGATTCCGTGCTGGGCATACTGGCCGATGTTCCATTCCAGGTTCTCCTTGTCGACAGCCGATCCCAGCCACCACCATCGTGCACCGGGCTTGGCTTCGGACTTCATTGCCGGCCATTGCTGGGCGAGGGCGGGAGCAGGAGCAATCATCATCAGCATGACGGCTGCCAGGAACAATATGTAGTTTTTCGTTCTGATCATTCGTTTTTCTTGTGTTTGTAGTCTTCGAGTCGCCCACATGTGGCTTTTGACCTTGTCATTTGCGGCCTTTGACCCGCTCAGATGCGGCCTTTGGCGTTGTAAGAAGCGGCATTTAACCCGTTTAGATGTGGCTTTTAACCCGCTTAGAAGCGGCTTCTTGCCTTGTTACTTGCGGCCTTTGACCTGCTCAGATGCGGCCTTTGGGGAACCGACTGTCCGACCTTGTTCTTTACTATGCAAAGATACAAAAAATTCTTCAAACCACCAAATTTGCACCCCCGCTCTGGAGTGAAAATCTGTTAAATAATTGGATGAATTGGGGCGGAAGCAAAAAAGTGAACTTGTGACATGTGAATTTGTGACATTAAGTAGGTCCGATAATGGGGAAAGAGGAATATGGTTATAAATTGAAGATTATTGGTGTTGCAAATTAGTGTGATTGTAAGATAGTAATTTTTATTATAATATATAATATATTAATATATTATATATTATAATAACATATAGGTCTTCATGACTCTTCTGCACATTCGCTACCTACTTAATGTCACAAAGTCACATGTCACAAATTCATATTTGATGATGGGGAGTAGTAAATGAAGAACGGGTAAGTAAAGCGTGAACGGATTCTTGTATGTTATTGATAGCCACTTCTTTAAGCATGGCGATATCGGATGGTAAGTGGGGTGGGTTGATGCAGATGGCATCGTGGAATCCTGCACGGATCAGCTGGTCGCGGTCGTCAATTCGCCCTGAAATGAGGATGGTACGTCCCTCTTTTCTGCCCACTTGAGAGGATTTTTGTGCGGTGGAAAGGGCATTTTCTGAAGAATAATGGAGATTTTTTGCCCTTTTCATGACCACGAAAGGCAGTTTTCCCATGAGCGTTTGGCGGTCGGCATGCCCCTCACCCGTGATAATGAGGTCGGCATCGCGCGAAATGGTTTCAAATTGTAACATGTCGAGCAAAAGGTCGGCTCCCGACTGGCTTTTGGCGTTCAGAAATTGCATGAAGGCATAGCCCAATCCGCCTGCCGCACCCGCACCTGGGGCGTTGGAGAGGTTGTGTCCGAGCTGTCGTGCGGACTCTTGGGCAAATTCTTGGGCGCGTTGGTCGAGCTGATGAACCATTTCGGGTGTGGCTCCCTTCTGTGGCGCGAAGACGTGGGCGGCGCCTTGTGGTCCGCAAAGTGGATTTCTGACGTCGGTGGCGATGGTGAAGTGAAGGTGGCCGGACTTGCCGATGACTCCTTTTTCGCGCAACACGCTGACCATCCCCCTGCCTGCGTCGCTGGTAGCGCTCCCTCCGAGGCCGATGATGAACTCGCTCGACCCATGTTCGACGGCGTGGACAATGATTTCACCCACTCCGCGCGTGGTGGCCACAAGAGGATTCCGCTCGTCGGGGGAGAGCAATGTGAGGCCGCAAGCTTGTGCGATTTCTATGGCAGCCCGATGGCCTTTGGTGGCATAAAGGGCACGAACAGGGCGGTTCAAAGGGTCGTGCACGATGCATTCCACGCTGTTCCATCCCAACCTTTCGATGAAGGGTGTGAGCCATCCTTCGCCTCCGTCGCTGACGGGCAGCTCTACAATTTGGGCATCAGGGATGCACGAGCGTATGGCTTCGGCTGCGGCGTGGTTGGCTTCGGCTGACGTGAGGCAACCTTTGAACGAATCGATGGCGATGACGATTTTCATGTCAGGAAAGTGTGGTTTGCGGTGCAAAGATAAGGGTTTTTCGGTGATTTTTCTTTGTTTTTTGATGAAAAAACGATAAATTTGCATGCAAAAAGAACATTTTTCTGACATCGGAAAACGGATGAAGACGGCGATAATTGGTGGTGGGGCGGCAGGCTTTTTCGTGGCCATCAACCTGAAGGAGATGATGCCCGAGATGGAAGTGACCATTTTCGAGCGTGCCCAGCGTGTGCTCGCGAAGGTGGAAATATCGGGTGGAGGCCGTTGCAATTGCACCAACTCGTTTGCCGGTGTGACTGATTTGAGCCACGTCTATCCGCGCGGCCATCGGTTGATGAAACGCCTGATGAAACAGTTCGACCAGCGTGATGCCTACGAGTGGTTTGAGCGCCGTGGGGTGCCCTTGGTGACGCAAGCCGACGAATGTGTGTTCCCCGCTTCGCAAGACTCGCACTCCATTATCAATTGCTTCTTGAGAGAATCTTCGAGACTTGGCATTGAGATTCGTAATGGAATGAAAATCACCGAGTTGAAGGATTTGGTTGAATTTAATTATATAGTCGTTACAACGGGTGGAATGCCTCGCTCAATAGCTCAAGGTGCCACTCCCGGAGGACTTTTCGAGGGGGTGGAAATGGTGCCTCCCGTGCCTTCGCTTTTCACGTTCAACATTGCCGACGAGGCTTTGCGAGGGTTGATGGGAACGGTGGTGGAAGGAGCGACCGTGATGGTTCCTGGCACCAAGATGCGTGCCTCTGGAGCATTGCTCATCACGCATTGGGGGATGAGCGGTCCAGCCATTTTGCGGTTGTCGAGCTATGCCGCCCGCTTGTTGGCCGAGCACGGCTATCGCCTGCCTTTGATTGTGAATTGGACGGGGAAGGCGGAAGACGAGGTGAGGGCTGAGCTGGCCTCGCTCATCATTCAGCATCCGCAAAAGCAGTTGGCCACGGTGCGCCCGTTTGGTCTTCCCGGTCGGTTGTGGTGCTATCTGTTGGAGAAATGTCTGGGCGAGCGGAGCGCAAGCCGATGGGTTCATCTGAACAAGAAGGAGGTGAACCGGCTGGTGAATGTGTTGTTGCTCGACCAATACGAAATCAATGGCCGTGCGGCTTTCAAGGACGAGTTTGTGACGTGTGGGGGTGTTGCGCTGGGTTGCCTGAATGCTTCAACCCTTGAGTTTGTCGATGGAAAAAGTCCACGCCGTTTCTTTGCTGGCGAAGTGCTCGATGTGGACGGTGTGACGGGCGGATTCAATTTCCAGGCGGCGTGGACTACGGGCTTTGCGGTTGCCAAAGCCATTGCCGGACGTTGAGGGCTTGGGATTATAGTACCTTGGGTTGTATTTCCTGATTGATGAAAGTGATGATTTCATCGGCATTGTCGGGGTGGAACCAATGCACCGACTCGTCGCGCTTGAACCATGTGAGTTGCTTGCGCATGTATCTGCGCGTGTTTCCCTTGATGCGTTCCACAGCCTCTTCAAGTGTCCAGACGCCGTCGAAATAGTTGAAGAGTTCCTTGTAGCCAACGGTGTTGAGTGCGTTGAGATGGCGCAAGGGGAAGACTCGGCGGGCTTCATCGAGCAATCCTTCGGCCATCATCTGGTCCACCCGCAGGTTGATGCGTTCGTAGAGTTCTTCGCGCGGGCGGTTAAGCCCTATTTTGATGGTGCGGAAAGGTCGCTCTTTCTTCGTGTTTGTGCGGAAAGAGGTGTAGGTTTTGCCTGTCATGTGGCAGATTTCAAGCGCATGAACCACACGACGCGGATTTTGCTTGTCAACGATGGCGTAGTGCTCGGGGTCGAGTGTGCGCAATTCTTCAACCAATGCTGGCAATCCTTCTTCCTTCAGCCTGCGCTTCATGGTTTCGCGCGTCTCGTCGTCAACGGTGGGAATGTCATCGATTCCATAACAAACGGCGTCGATGTACATCATCGAGCCGCCACTCATGAGGTGAACGGTGGGTGTTGGCTGTTGGGTGTTTGCGGATAGTTCTTCGATGAGTTTCAACACGTCTTGCTCGTACATCGAAGCGCTATAATAGTCTTCCAGGTGGTGGTTGCCCACGAAATAGTGCTTCACGCGCTGGAGTTGCCCTTTTGTGGGTGCTGCCGTTCCGATGGGTATCTCGGCAAATATCTGGCGCGAGTCGGCGTTGATGATGGGTATATGAAAAGAATCGGCAAGACGAAGTGCGAGTTCCGTCTTGCCGACTCCTGTAGGGCCTAAGAGTACAATCAGAATGTTATTTGATGATTCCACGTTGAGAGGCTTCAACAAAGTCGATGATGTATTGAATCTCGGGCGACATGGGAATCACTTCCTTAATCTGTTGGATGGCATCAGCACGCGTGTTGTTGCTCTGGTAGATGATGCGGTAGGCCTCGTGGATGTTTTGTATCAGCTCGTTGGAGAATCCGCGGCGGCGCAAGCCAATGAGGTTGACACCTGCATAGCGGATGGGCTCTTTTCCGGCGATGATGTAGGGTGGGATGTCTTGCGAGGTGCGGCTTCCGCCTTGAATCATCACATAGCCGCCAATGCGGCAGAACTGGTGGATGAGGACGGTGGCCGAGATGATGGCATTGTCGTCGACGATGACCTCTCCGGCGAACTTTGTGGAGTTGCCGATAATACAACCGTTGCCCACCACGCAATCGTGTGCGATGTGCATGTTCTCCATCAGCAGGTTGTTGTTGCCCACCTTGGTGTAGCCTTTCGATGCGGTTCCTCTGGAGATGGTGACATTCTCGCGAATGGAGTTGTTGTTGCCAATCTCGCAAATGGTCTCCTCGCCCTTGAACTTCAAGTCTTGGGGCTTGGTGGAGAGGCTTGCACCCGGGAACACCTCGTTGTTGTTGCCGATGCGGGCACCTACGTTGATGGTGACACTATTTTGGAAGACATTGTTGTCGCCAATGACGGTGTTGCGGTCGATATAGCAGAACGGGCCGATGACGTTGTTGTCGCCGAGTTTAGCCTCGGGATGCACGTATGCTAATGGGCTTATCTGATTCATGTGTGCCTTCTATTATATGTTTGACGGTTATTTGTTCTTTACGATTTGGGCGGTGAAGGTGGCTTCTGAAACCACGTGGTCGCCCACGAAAGCGTATCCCTTCATCGAACTCACGCCGTGGCGCACGGGGTGGAGCAGTTCGACGCGGAAGAGGAGAGTGTCGCCCGGAACAACCTTCTGGCGGAATTTCACTTCGTCAATGCGCATGAAATAGGTTGACCAACGCTCGGGCTCTTCCACTTGGCTGAGCACCAGAAGTCCGCCGCATTGAGCCATAGCCTCCACTTGCAACACGCCGGGCATGACTGGCTCTTGAGGGAAATGGCCCACGAAGAAGGGCTCGTTGGAGGTGATGTTCTTCACACCTACAACGGTGGTCGGACCCATGGAAATCACCTTGTCCACCAATTGCATGGGATAGCGGTGGGGGAGCAACTCGCGAATGCGGTTGTTGTCCATAATGGGCTCTTCGTTGGGGTCGTAGATGGGTGCCTGCACTTCGTGCTTCTTGATTTCTTTGCGCATCAGGCGTGCAAACTTGTTGTTGATGGTGTGGCCTGGACGTGTGGCAACAATGCGGCCCTTGATGGGTTTGCCGATGAGGGCCATATCGCCAATGATGTCGAGCAGCTTGTGGCGTGTGCACTCGTTCTCCCATTGCAGGGGCTTGGGTTGGATGTATCCAATCTTTGTGGCGTCTCTATGAGGCACTTGAAGGAGGTCGGCCAGCTGGTCGAGCTTCTCTTGAGTGACCTCGCGCTCGTAGATGACGATGGCGTTCTCCAAGTCACCTCCCTTGATGAGGTTGGCTTCGAGCAGGGGAACAATGTCGCGAACGAAGACAAATGTGCGGGCAGGAGCCACTTCGGCGGCATAGTTCTCCACGTTGTCGAGTGTGGCAAACTGGCTGTTGATGAATTTTGACTCAAACGAGCACATCGTGGTGATGGAGAACTGCTCATCGGGCAGAATGGTGATGCACGAACCTGACTCCTCGTCTTTCACCTCAATCTTCTTGCGAATGATGTAATAGTCTTTGGGAGCGTTCTGCTCTTCGATTCCCACTTCTTGGATTTTCTCCACATATTTGATGGCAGAGCCGTCGAGGATGGGGAATTCGGGGCCGTTAACCTGAATCAGGCAGTTGTCGATTCCGAGGGCGTAGAGAGCCGAAAGGCCATGCTCAACGGTGGATACTCTCATGGTGCTGTTTCCGAGAACGGTGCCGCGTTGTGTGTCGATGACTTTCTCGGCTACGGCTTCGATGATGGGCTCGCCTTCAAGGTCGATGCGTTGAATGCGATAACCGGTGTTCTCGGGTGCGGGATTGAAGGTCACGGTGAGGTTCAATCCCGTGTGCAGTCCTTTTCCGAAGAGGGAGAAACTGCCTTTGAGTGTCTTCTGTTTTGACGTTTCCATGTATGTTGTTTTTGTTATTTCTGATTTTTTAATTCTTCGATTTCCTTCTGCAACTCGTTGATTTTCTGATACATATCGGGCAAACGGCGGAAGATGGCGGCCGACTTCATGAAGCCTTTAGCATCCCACGCGGGCGAGCCGATGATGGTTTGACCGGGTTGCTTCACGCTATTGGTGATGCCTGCTTGAGCGCCAACGTGCGTCTGGTCGGCAATATGGATGTGGCCGGCCATTCCCACTTGTCCGCCAAACATGCACCATTGTCCCACCTTCGTGCTTCCGGCAATTCCCGTTTGGGCGGCAATGACGGTGTTTTGGCCAATCTCCACATTATGTGCCACTTGGATGAGATTGTCGAGTTTCACACCCTTGCGAATGATGGTGCTTCCCATCGTAGAGCGGTCTACACACGTGTTGGCACCAATCTCCACATCGTCTTCAATCACCACATTTCCAATTTGCGGGATTTTGTCGTATCCGTCAGTGGTGGGAGCGAATCCGAATCCGTCGGCTCCAATCACGCTTCCGGCATGAATGGTCACTCGGTTGCCGAGTTTGCAACCCTCGTAGATGGTCACATGGGGATAGATGCGGCAATTGTCGCCAATGACCACACCGTCGCCGATATAGGCAAATGGAGCGATGTAGCAATCCTTGCCGATGGTTGCCGTAGGCGAAACGAATGCAAGCGGGTCTACGCCTGTCTTCTTCGGCCTCATCGAGTCGTAGAGCTGAAGCAACTTTGCCACACACTCATATGCATTCTTCACGCGAATGAGCGTTGTGGAAACGGGATGTTCCAATTCTACTTTTTCGTCAATGAGCACAATCGACGACTTCGTGTCGTAGATGTAGTGGGTGTATTTGGGGTTGGAGAGGAACGAAATGGCACCTGGCGTTCCTTCCTCAATCTTTGCAAATGTATTCACCGTGGCGTTCTCGTCGCCTTCTATTCTGCCCTCGATGAATTGGGCGATTTGTTTAGCTGTAAACTCCATATCGCTTATCAGTTTTTCTTTTCAAAGTGCAAATATACATATTTTTTATTAAACACGTTGATAACAGAGGTAATATTTGCGAATTTTTATGGATAATAGGGCAACATTAAGGATTTCGGACGCTTCGGCGATGTCTTTAATGGTGTCGTCCTTGTAGAGAATGTCGATGTGATCGTCGTTGATGTCGTACATGTCTTTCTGAATGGTGTTGACACTCATCAGGTAGGCGGCGTCTTCAAACGGAATGTCGAATCTGGCGGCCAACTGGCTTTGAATCTCCTCAATTTCGCTCGTGCTGATGGGTTCCTCGCGAATCTCCACGTGGAAGAGCCGGCGTTCGACAAGGTCGCGCGAAAGAATGGAGAGGATTTTGTCTTCGTGTCGGGTCCAAGTCTTCACACTACTCCAAATGTCGTTGTCGTCGAGCATTTCATAGTTGGCCAATGCCTCTTCTTCAGCGTGGAAGAGGTTTGCGTCAACGTCGTTGTAGAGGAAGAAACGGAGGGCGGGGGTGGCGAAGA
>ODAI011687469.1_pt1 | contig 32988 bp, 26 predicted proteins | sample 1539321 | NCBI WGS metagenome assembly ODAI01 (sample SAMN02144231, study PRJEB22623) | gut metagenome | biome: sheep rumen | host: Ovis aries | place: New Zealand
AAGGATGCTACAGCCGATGTGCTGACAGGAATATTACCAATATGTTCTAAATCCGTAATCATGATGCAAAGATAGCTATTTTTAGAATAACAAACTAATTATTCCTTGTTTTTTTATTCCTGTTTTAGCTTTTTTAATACGGTTGACCTGATTTGTTCATCTCAAATAATTGTCGTACCTTTGCAGAGAGGTTTTCCTCATTTTTCCCTTGATTGCCTTTATTTACAAGGTTTCTGCGTTAATTCTCCAAAATTGCTTCCTAAAGTCAGTCTTTTTTCGTAACTTTGCAACATGGAAAGGAAGATTATCCATATCGACGAGACGGATTCTACCAACCGCTGGCTTCGCGAGCTAGGTGGGGAGGATGATGTGGTGGTATGGGCTGACTACCAGACGGCAGGCCGCGGACAGGGTAAGAACACGTGGGAGTCGGAGCGAGGAAAGAACTTGCTGTTCTCCATGTTGCTGCACCCTCGGAATATCCCTGCCAACAGGCAATTCGCTATTTCCATGCAAGTGTCGTTGGCTATCTGTGAGGCCTTGGGAGAACGGATTGGCGACCTGAGCATTAAGTGGCCTAATGATATCTATTGGCGTAATGCCAAGATTTGTGGGATATTGATAGAAAACCGGTTGAAGGGAAATCATATCTGCGACAGTATTGTGGGGGTAGGTCTGAACGTGAACCAGCGTCAGTTCCATAGTGATGCTCCCAATCCGGTGTCGCTTTGGCAGATTTGTGAGCAGACGACAGACCGCGAGCAGTTGCTGAATGACATCCTGAAGGCATTGGACCGCTATTGGGACAAGGACGTGAAGGCTCAGTATCTGTCCATGCTGTATCGCCATAAGGGTTTCCATCCGTATGCCGACAAGGCCGGTGCTTTTATGGCGGAGATTATGGATGTGGAGGACGACGGGCACTTGTTGCTGCGAGATGAAGAAGGGAAAGAGCGTCGTTATGCATTTAAAGAAGTATCATTTATAATATAAAAAGGTATATGGCACGATTTAAAAGAATTCTATTGAAGCTTTCGGGTGAGAGCTTGATGGGTAAGCAAGGTTTTGGCATTGACCCAGAACGCCTGAGTGACTATGCTCGTCAGATTAAGGAGGTGAGCGAGATGGGTGTACAGATTGGTATTGTCATTGGTGGTGGTAACATCTTCCGTGGACTGTCTGGTTCGCAGAAAGGCTTTGACCGTGTGAAGGGCGACCAGATGGGCATGTGTGCTACGGTGATTAATTCGTTGGCACTATCGTCAGCACTGGGAGCCATTGGCGTGAAGAACAAGGTGTTGACGGCTATCCGCATGGAGCCTATTGGTGAGTTCTATACGAAATGGAAAGCCATAGAGGCTATGGAGGCAGGTTATGTCTGCATCTTTTCTGCAGGAACAGGTTCTCCTTACTTTACCACAGATACCGGCTCTTCGCTGCGTGGTATCGAAATCGAGGCTGATGTGATGTTGAAGGGTACTCGTGTGGATGGTGTCTATACGGCAGATCCAGAGAAGGATCCTACGGCCACCAAGTTCGACGCTATTACTTATAAGGAGGTGCTGGCACGTGGCTTGAAGGTGATGGACCTCACGGCTATCTGCATGTGCTCAGACAACAACTTACCCATCTATGTGTTTAACATGGATGTAGTGGGTAACCTGAAGAAAGTGATGGATGGAGAGGAGATAGGAACGCTGGTGCATAATTAATTCATAATGCATAATTAGCGTTCCTCAACGAAGTCAACATATTCGCCATCAGAGTCGTCGAAAATTTTCTTGTTTTCACGCTCTTGATGGCGATTGTCTATAATAGTCTCGCCATTCTCTGTCTGTGTGTGTCGGGCAGACTCATATCCATACTGTTGAGCATTCTGGGCATCTTGATAGCCTTGTGAACGATTGCCGTATTGTTGGCGTTTCCTACCCGTTTCTGTCCGATAGTTGAAAGCCTGCTGGTCTGCAGCCTCTTGCATTGCCTTTCGGAAATCCCTTACTTTCTTCAGGATAAAGCTCCCTGTCAGCATGATAATAAGGATAGCCAGGAAAAACAGGAACAGGAAAAAGCCCAAAATACCTTTTAGCATAATCACAGAGATTTAGTTATTTCGAAAAGTAACTGTTGGCAATAGACAGAATGACATACCACGCAATAATAGCAGCCAGACCGCTTACTTCCAGCAGGAGCAGCAATGGGATGCAGGTAATCAGGAAAATGAATTTCACCTCGTTGCCTTTCCATCCCCATGTTTTGAACTTCAAGGCGAACATGGGAATCTCTGCTACCAGTAACCAGCTGCTGATGAAGATACCTGCCAGAATGGCGTATTCTGCATAGGGCAGAGAGGTCATCTTATCACCCATTCCCACAATCAGTGACCCCCAGAACAAAGCATTGGCAGGAGTGGGGAGTCCGATAAATCCCATTGCCTGTCGCTCGTCGAGATTGAACTTTGCCAATCGTAGAGCAGAAAATGCTGCCATAATGAAGGCCAAATAAGGGGTGAGAGGTGAGAGGTGAGAGGTGAGAGGTACGAGAAAGCTGAACACAATAGCAGAAGGTGCAAAGCCGAAGGTGATGTCGTCAGCTAAAGAATCCAGCTCCTTGCCGATGGGCGAGCTAACGTGCAAAAGACGGGCTACCATACCGTCGAAGAAATCGAAGACGGCACCTATTACGATAAACAGTAGTGCCAGTTCGTAATTGCCCTGAAAAGCCCAATAGGTGGCTATGCATCCTGAAATAAGGTTCAGGCAGGTAATCGTGTTTGGAATATGCTTCTTAATCATAGTATCTTACGCCAACTTGGCGATAACAGTCTGGTCGCCTGTAGTAGGCTGATCCATCGTGACACATGCTCTTGCTGTCAAAGGAAGATAAACGTCCACACGTGAACCCAGCTTGATGAAACCCATGTGCTCGTCAATGTAGCACTCTTCATCGGCTTTGGCATAAGTGACAATGCGGCGAGCCATTGCTCCTGCAATCTGCCGAACCAAGACCTCCTGTCCGTCAGGGGTTTCTATCATCACATCGGCATGCTCGTTTTCCTCGCTGGCTTTAGGCAGCCAGGCCTTATGGTAATTTCCGTCAAAGTGTTTTACAAACTTCACCTTGCCATCTACGGGGAACCAGTTAGCATGTACGTTCCAGGGACTCATGAAGATAGATATCATGAGTCGCTTGTCGTGAAAATAGGTGTTCTCATCGACTTCTTCTATGACGACAATCTTACCATCAGCAGGAGCAACCACTAACTTCTCGGAATCGCCATTGAAATAGCGAATAGGGCAACGATAGAAATTCAACGCTATCATCCAAACGGACCCAAACACGAAAACGAAAGCCCAGAAGGGGATTTTATTATCGACAAATGTCCAAAGCAGAAAGCCAATAGCACCCAATGCCATCATGCTTAGGGTTAATTCATTGGTGCCTTCGCGATGGATTCTTATTTTTTTTAGTTTCTTGATTCTTTTTCCCATAAGTCCTTTATCGGTAGTTTCGATATTTACAGTTGCAAAGGTACGAAAAAAAGTGAAAAGTGAAAAGTGAAAATGAAGAAATTTGGAAATGCTCCTTAATAATTATGAATTTTTTTTGTATTCTCAGCTTTTTGCAGTATCTTTACACCTCAAAAACGCAAGAAATGGAAGATTTTATACATCTGCATGTACATACATATTACTCGATACTTGATGGTCAGTCGAGTATCAAGCGGCTTGTTGACAAGGCCGTAGCGAATGGTATGCGAGGTATGGCCATCACTGATCACGGTGACATGTTTGGCATCAAAGAATTTCATGATTATGTCAATGGTGTCAATAAGGGTCGCAAAAAAGAGGGATTGGAACCCTTCAAGCCGATTTTCGGTTGTGAGATGTATGTGTCGCGATATGGCTCTAAATCATTGAAGGGTGACAAGAAGCACCAGAGCGGTTACCACCTTATTGTATTAGCCAAGAACTATAAGGGTTATAAAAACCTGATTAAGTTGGTCAGCAATTCATGGGTTGACGGCTTCTATATGCGTCCTCGTACCGATCGGGCGGATTTGGAAAAATATCACGAAGGTTTGATAGTCTGTTCGGCATGTATTGCCGGCGAGGTGCCTCATAAGATACTTCAAGGTGACATCGCTGGAGCCCGTGAGGCTATTGAGTGGTATCATCGTGTTTTTGGCGACGACTATTACCTGGAGTTGCAACGCCATGAGGTGAAAGACCCCACTATCCGGGCTAATCGTGAAACATTCCCTCTGCAACAGAAAGCAAATAAAGTGCTTATAGAACTGGCTCAGGAGTATGGCATCAAACTAATATGTAGCAACGATGCCCACTTCGTTGATCAGGAGAATGCGGAGGCTCACGACCACCTGCTCTGTCTGTCAACAGGCAAGGACTTGGATGATCCCACCCGTATGCTCTACTCGAAGCAGGAATGGTTCAAGACCCGTGAGGAGATGAATGAGGTCTTTTCCGATGTTCCGGAAGCTCTTTCCAACACCTTGGAGATATTGGACAAGGTAGAGATATACAGCCTGGACCACGATCCTATCATGCCTTTCTTCCCGATTCCAGAATCCTTCGGTACGGAAGAGGAATGGCGCAAGAAGTTCACAGAGGAAGACCTGTTCAAGGAGTTTACCAGTGACGAGAATGGCGAGAACCAGTTGCCACAGGAGGAAGGCGAGAAGAAAATCAAGAAATTAGGTGGCTATGACAAGTTGTACCGCATCAAGTTTGAAGCTGACTATTTGGCAGAACTAGCCTATAACGGAGCAAAGAAACGTTATGGTGATCCTATTCCCAAGGAAGTGGACGACCGTGTGAGATTTGAGTTGCACATCATGAAAACGATGGGTTTCCCAGGTTACTTCCTGATTGTGCAGGACTTCATCAACTCCGCACGTGACGAATTGGATGTGATGGTAGGACCAGGACGTGGCTCTGCTGCTGGTTCTGTGGTGGCTTACTGCTTGGGAATCACGAAGATAGACCCGTTGAAATACGACTTGCTGTTTGAGCGTTTCCTCAACCCTGACCGTATTTCATTGCCAGATATCGATACAGACTTTGATGACGATGGACGCGGACGAGTGCTGAAATGGGTGGAGGATAAGTATGGGCACGAGAACTGTGCACATATTATCACCTATGCCACGATGGCCACCAAGAACTCTATTAAGGATGTGGCCCGTGTGGAAAAGGTCCCGTTGAATGTTACCAATGCTCTGTGTAAGGCTATTCCAGACAGATTACCTGATGGACTGAAGATGAATCTTCCTAACGCCATCAAATGCACACCGGAACTCCGGGATGCTGAGGCCAGCACGGATACCTCTCTGCGTAATACCATTAAGTATGCCAAGATGCTTGAGGGTACTGTCCGCGGAACGGGTATTCATGCTTGTGGCTTCATTATCTGTCGCGACCCTATCAGCGACTGGGTGCCCGTGTCAACGGCTGACGACCCTGACTTCAAGGATACCAAGACCAACTGCACACAATATGACGGACACGTCATTGAATCGACAGGACTTATCAAGATGGACTTCTTGGGTCTGAAAACCCTGTCGGAGATGAAAGAGGCTTGTGCCGTTATCAAACAGACACGAGGCATAGATGTCGATTTGGATAATATCCCCATTGACGATCCCAAGACTTTTGAACTCTACCAGCAGGGAAGAACGATCGGAACCTTCCAGTTCGAGTCGAATGGTATGCAGAAATACCTGCGTGAGTTGCACCCAACGGTTTTCGAAGACCTGATAGCTATGAATGCACTCTATCGTCCAGGACCTATGGACTATATCCCTTCTTTTATAGCCCGTAAGAATGGTAAGGAGGAAATCAAATACGACATCCCTTGTATGGAGAAGTATTTGAAGGATACCTACGGCATTACCGTCTATCAGGAGCAGGTGATGCTGCTGTCACGCCAGTTGGCTGACTTCACCCGAGGTGAGAGTGATGCTCTGCGTAAGGCAATGGGTAAGAAGAAGAAAGATATTGTTGACGCCATGAAGCCTAAGTTCATCGAGGGTGGAAAAAAGAACGGGCATGACGAGAAAGTGCTGGATAAGATATGGGCTGACTGGGAGAAGTTTGCTTCCTATGCTTTCAATAAGTCGCATGCTGCCTGCTACTCATGGGTAGCATATCAGACTGCTTATCTCAAGGCCAACTATCCTGCGGAGTTTATGGCTGCCATTATGAGTAGGCGTCGCGACCAGATTACCGAAATCACCAAACTGATGGATGAATGTAAGGCTATGGGTATCGAAACACTGGGCCCCGATGTCAACGAGTCGTATCAGAAGTTTGGTGTAAACAAGAAGGGTGAGATCCGTTTCGGACTGGCAGCCATCAAGGGAATGGGTGACGGGGTGGCCCAGGCTATCATTGACGAACGCGAGCAGAACGGACCCTTTAAGGATATCTTTGACTTCGTACAACGCGTCAATTTTAGTCAGGTGAACCGCAAGGCTTTTGAGTCACTGGCATTGAGCGGTGGTTTTGACAGCTTCGGCATTCGCAGAGAAGATTTCTTCGCACAAAATACAAAGGGCGAGACCTTCATTGATACCATTATGCGTTATGGGCAGACCTATCAGGTGGAGAAGCAAGAGGCGCAGACCTCTCTCTTCGGTGGCTTTGGCGATTTGGAGATACAGACACCTCCTCTGCTGAAGTCGGAGGTGAGATGGAGCGATATAGAACGACTGAACAAGGAGCGTGAACTGGTAGGTATCTACCTGTCGGCTCATCCGTTGGATGAATATAAGATAGTGCTTGACAACCTGTGTAATACCCGATGTGAGGAACTGGCTAACCGCTGTGAAGCCATGAAAGATCGCGAAGATGTGACATTGGGTGGCATCGTTACGGGCATTCAGAAGCGCTTCGGAAAGAATAATAATCCGTGGGGTATCATTACCTTGGAGGACTTCAACGGCTCGGGTGAACTGGTGCTCTTCGGTGAAGACTGGCTCAACCTGAACGGCAAGTTCATCGAGGGTGCTGCCGTCTATGTGACGGGTAAGATGGCAGCACGATTCTATAATAGCGACCAGAAGGAACTGAAGATTACCAATGTTGAGCTGCTCCAGTCTGTGAAGGAGAAAGCTATTGACCGCATTACCATCTCGCTTACAACCGATTTGCTGGACGACCAGGTGGTGACGGAGCTGAGCGAACTGATTGATGAGAGTCCTGGAACCACCAAGATTTTCTTCCAGCTGCATGACTCAATGGGTAAGAACCATGTATTGCTGCGTAGCACAACGAAGTTTGTCGATGTGAGGAGCAAGCTGATACAATATATTGAACAGGCAGAGGCCTTGGACTATAAAATCAATTAGTTGGCACGATGTTTGCTAAAAAATAGTGAGATTAAATAGTATATTGTCAAATTAATTTAAGATTATGGAAGTAACAATCACAAGTGAGAATTTCGAGAGCCTGAAGAATGGTGCACAACCATTAGTAGTTGATTTCTGGGCAACATGGTGTGGCCCCTGTCGTATGGTAGGTCCAGTCATTTCTGAGCTGGCTGTGCAGTATGATGGTAAGATTGCAGTAGGAAAGTGTGACGTTGAGGAGAATGAAGACCTTGCTGTAGAGTTTGGCATTCGTAACATTCCTACCATTATTTTCCTCAAGAATGGTCAGGTAGTTGACAAGTTGGTTGGCGCACAGCCTAAGGCAAAGATTGAGGAGAAATTCAAATCTTTACTCTAAGCAATGGCTACTCTTGACGAAGAACTGCGAATGGATGCTGAGGAAGATGCCCGCGAGGCGGATTTCATCCAAAGCCAATTGCCTTCAGACTTGAAGGAACGCTTTACAAAAGAAGAAATCCTTCGTCTGATGGATCTTATCGTCGAATATTACTATGAGAGCGGAGTGCTTGATTTGGATGACGATGAGATAGAAATAGACTTGGAGCAAGTGGCTGATGCCATTTGCAAGAAAGCCAAAAAAGAAGGACTGGGCGACTATCAAGCCGACGAGGTGTTCTTCGTTGTCCAGGCTGATTTGGACTATCAGGAGCAGACTCTCTAAAACGTGACGAGCCTGCTTCCGTCTGATTGCTCGGTGATGCTGACACGAACGGCATCATCGGGCAACAATTCTTCTATCAGTTCAGGCCATTCGATAAAGCAGAGTGCTCCGCAGTAGAAGTAGTCCTCATATCCCATATCATAGACTTCCTCCAGCTTTTTGATACGATAGAAGTCGAAATGAAAGATTGGGCCCCCTCCTTGGGTGGAGGAGGTATATTCATTGATAATAGCAAACGTAGGACTGGTGATAACATCCTTTACTCCCAGTTCTTCGCATATTGCCTTTACGAAGGTTGTCTTTCCAGCTCCCATTTTGCCGTAGAAGGCAAAGACGTGAGCATCGCCCATATTTTGAATAAATTCATGTGCTGCTGCACGAATGTTGTCCAGACTTTCTATTTTGATTTCCATATCTTATCGTTTTCTACCTTTCATGTTAATAATGGGGATAATCATCTCTTCCATTGAAATACCTCCGTGTTGGAAAGTGTTGCGGTAGTAAGAGACGTAATAGTTGTAGTTGTTGGGATAGGCAAAGAATCCGTCGCCCGTGGCTATCACATAGCTGGTGGAGAGGTTGGGGGCCGGCAACTGTGCCTTGTGGGGGTCTTTGATGACGAATAGGTCTTTGGAGTCGTATGACAGGTTCTTGCCCAACTTGTATCGCAGATTGGTATTTGTGTTCTTGTCACCAACAATCTTTACAGGGTTTGTGGTTCGAATGGAACCGTGGTCTGTGGTGATGATGATACGATAGTCGCTTTGTGACAAGCGGCGGAACAGGTCCGCTATCACCGAATGGCGGAACCATGATAGGGTGATGCTTCGATAAGCTGACTCGCTGTTAGCCAGTTCACGAACCATCCTCGATTCGGTACGGGCATGTGAGAGCATATCGATAAAATTAAACACCGTGACGTTCAGGTCGTTCTTCTCCAACTCATTCAACTGATTCATCAGCCTATCTGCCTCTGCCGAGGTGTTGATTTTATGATAGGAGAAGGTGTTTTTGCGCCGATATCGCTCCAGTTGTGTCTTAATCAGTGGCTCTTCGTTGAGGTTCTTACCTTCCTCTTCGTCCTCATCAACCCACAACTCAGGGAACATTTTCTCTATCTGTTCTGGCATTAGTCCTGAGAAAATGGCATTACGGGCATATTGCGTTGCAGTAGGCAGGATGCTGCAATACAAATCTTCATCAATCTCAAACAGGTCGCCGATTTCCTTCTCCAACACTTTCCACTGGTCATAGCGGAAATTATCGAGGACAACCATAAAGACTTTCTCTCCATCATTGAGTAATGGGAAAATAATGGACTTGAAGATGTCGGGGGAGAGCAGGGGAGCGGACACGTCTTTCTTGCTCGAGGTGTTTTCCAATCTCTTGGTACGGTCCTCTATCCACTCCAAATAATTCTGTTTGATATATTTCCCGAAGCCGCGATTGGCTTCTTCTTTCTGCATATCAAGCATTTCCGTCATTTGTGAATCGGTGGCACTGAGCTCCAGTTCCCAACGAACCAGTCGCTTGTAAGTATCCACCCAGTCTTCCCATGTCCGACAGTCCATAATCTTCATGGACAATTGTTGGAATTGTTGTTGATAGCCTGTCTGTACGGTTTCTGTCACTATTTCACGGCGATGAATGTTTTTCTTCAGCGTCAGCAGTATTTGACTGGGGTTTACGGGTTTGATGAGATAATCGGCTATCTGCTGACCGATGGCTTGGTTCATGATGTCTTCCTCCTCGCTTTTTGTCACCATCACGACAGGTGTTTGTGGTGCTATTTCCTTAATGTGCTGCAAAGTCTCCAGCCCTGACAGTCCAGGCATCATCTCATCAAGCAATACCAAGTCGAAGGTACGCTTTTGGCATTCCTCAACAGCATCAGTGCCATTGGTTACCGTAACCACCTCGTAGCCTTTTTTCTCTAGGAAGAGCAGGTGGGCGCGAAGCAGTTCCATCTCGTCGTCAGCCCAAAGCAGTAGTCCGTTTGTCATATACCTTATCTTATTATTTATTATACTTAAATCTATTTACCTCCAGAAATCATCATCAAACTCTATGTAACCATTGTTCGGCTCTTCTGGTGTGTCGTTCAGCGGGTTGTCGTCCGGTTGCTGATCTGCTGCATTTTCCTCAGGATCTTTCTCTTGGATGATGGTTTCGGGTTCTTCCAGCAGTGGCTTCTTTGAAATCTCAACAGGAGCTAACTTCTTTTCGAAGAACAACTCGTAGTCGGCATAGCTGAAGACCGTTCCCAGGAGAGGCAAGTTTTGCTCACTCACGATGAGGCTGCGACAATGCTGTAGCAATGTTGTCAGACTAGCTCCTGCCGTATGCAGTTGATGAGCATACTGGCGCGCTTCGTCATAACTCAGGAATCCGCTGATAATCATTCGGCATAGTCCATTAGGGTCTTGGTCTGTCACGATTTCAAAGTTACGCACCAAGTAGTTGGAGAAGTTATGCTTAGCCATCTCATAGAGTAGCTGATTCTGATTGACCGAGTCTGGCTGGTAGGCCAGCAGGAAGACGTGGTTGACATCCCTTTCAATGCTCAGCGTGTCGTTCTTCAGCGAGTCGGTTGCCGTCTTGGCAGTACGTAACGACCACACATCATTGATGTCGAACGTGCCACCATGCAGTTGTCGGCCTTGTCCGATTCCACGGATAATCATACCAGCTAGTTCGCTGACCTCGCTCTGCGGATACTGGTCCACCACCTGCTTCATGTGTTCCTCACAGGCTGTGGCATCTCCAGCATTGAGCAGGCTCAGACCTTCAATGAAAATGAACTTAGGACGGTGATAACCCAATGGGAAACGACTTTCTGACAAATGGGTGTTTGTCTGCACTTCCGTCAATCGATTTTCTTTGAATGCTTTATAGGTGGCCGCGTATAACGAGTCTTCTATATGTACACCAAAACGTTGGTTTTCAGCGAAGTTAGGGTCGGAGAGCAGGATAGTCCAATCACTTTCCGGAAAGTCTTGCTGCAGCTTGGCAATACACCCTTCTGCCATCTGTGATTCTCCCATTCGTGAGTAAAGGAGGAATAGGTGATACCAAGCCTCGTCGTTATGTGCATAATCTGCATACTGAGTAGTCAGCCGTTCTAGTGCTTTCTTGCTGAGTGGCAGGTTGTCGAGCTTGTCCTTGAAGATGATGCCGGCATGGAACAGTCCTTCCTTGATCATCTCGTCGCTGGCAGCTATCTGTTCTTCCGTAAATGGAATCTGGGCCAGATAGTACTCCCTGTTGTGTGGGTCGTTGGCAACACTGTCTGCTTGCACTTGCTCCTCAGAGCGTTTAGGATTGTCATTACCTTCCAGTACTTGAGCATTATCTTGAATGTCAGAATCCTCCTTTTCTGGCTGACTGCCTGACTTTTCCATATCTCCCACTACGGTTTGGTTGATGCGTTGCCAGTTGTCTAGATTTTCTCGCTTACCCCATAGTCGTTGGAATAATTGTTTTCCCTGACTGACAGCCTGGGGATTATAGAAATACCAAGCACCCGATGCGGTCGTTGATGTCGTAGGTGTCGGCGTCATGGGACGTGTCGTTGTCTGCGGTATATCCCCTCCTCCTCTGGCTTGTTGCTGTTTCACGTAATTTTCCGCTTCTGCCTCTTCCTGAGCCCGGCGCTCTTCCTTTTCCTTCTTGATGAGGTCAGCTATCAAGCGGTCTATAATCTTGTTACGCTCCTCTTCCGACATTTTCGCAAGTCTTTGCAGAGAATCTTGTAACTCAACAGCGCTGGTGTGTGGCACGAGTTCGTCCAGCACCTTTGACCGCTCTGCTAATTGTTCATAGTCCTTCCTGTCCTTGTCCAACAAGCCGATAGCTTCTCCGTAACAGCGTTGGGCATCGGCAAATTTCTCCTTTTGCCAATACACATTACCGAGGGTCAGCAACAAGACTCCTTTCTCAATACCGTTGCGAGTAGATAATTCTGCCCCCTTCTCATAGGCCTCTATGGCATGTAGCGTATCTTTCTGTCCTAGATAGGTGTTGCCGATGGCATAATACACCTGGTCCAAATACTCCTTATTGTTGTCAGAAGCAGCCATGCGCCTAAGCTTCTTGATTTTCTGTGCAGGATTTGTGGCAGGAAGCACCTCTGTCTGAGCTATGCGTGCATTGAATTCCAATTCGTAGGGTGGGTTCAGTCGTATCACATGACGGTAGGCATTATATGCTTCTTCCTGGTTTCCTAGTATCGTCTGCAATTGTCCGTAAAGGAACCATTCGCGAGCCTTCTGCTTACGGCGTCGCTCATGACGGATCACCTTTCTTAGATAGTTGGCTGCCTGTTGGTATTGTCCTGAGTGCAGATAATAGTCGGCATAGGTATAGTCCCAGTCAGTCACGGCTCTATAGTCCATCGAATCGCGTTGTTGCTTTACGATGATATCCTCCGCCTCATAGAGCCAGTCCATCTCCGTATAGCTCTTGGCCAGCCAGGCACGGGCAATACCAAGGATAGCGGGTCTTGTCTGATACAGGCGCGTCATATACGAAAACGTAGCTGCTGCTTCTTCAAAGTTTCCTTGTTGAAATTGCGACTTGCCCATTAGGAGCCATGCTCTCCAAAGAAAAGGATTATATTCGCGACGGTTCAGCCATTCTATGTCCTTAGCGGTCTTGCGCCGTCCTTTGTTCCATTCTGGACGCTGCTTGATGCTATGCTGCTTGATGGCCTTTTGCGATTTCTCAATGGCTCGGTCGAATTGTCCTTTACCCAAATCACGGCTCTGCTTGTTGCCTACGGTGTAAAGGGGTATCAGCTCCGTACAATTATCACGGTTACCGTTTTCTTTCTCCAAGCTCCCTTCTATAAAGGCCTGAGAACCGTTGAAATAGGTGTTGTAACGGGCGGTGAATGCATGCCAGAAACGGTTGGTAGATGTATTCTTTTTGGTAGAACAAGCTGTAAATAGTAAGAGGATGAGAATGATGTGACAAGTCTTTTTGCCTTTCTCCACCAGGTCGGCCAGCTTGCATTCGCTTCTGCTGCTGCATGTTCCGCAGTCTCCCTCTGGCTGGTGGATAGGCTCATCCTTGTCACCTATGGAGAAGATGGCAGCAATGACGCCCAAAGCAGCCAGTGATATGATGACTATCAGTAGAAAACTCATCTCTCTTTCTTTACTGTTCTTTATTCTTTATTTCTTCAATATCGAAGCCACATTGCCTGAGGTCATCCCAGAAATGCGGGTACGACTTGGTGACTACATGGGGATTGTTGATTTTCAGTCCATCAATGCATAGCGATGCAGGAGCAAACGATAGTGCCATGCGATGGTCTTCGTAGGTGTCTATACCGTCTTCCAGGTCTGGCATGCAGCGTTCTCCGTCCCAAATCAGTTCACTGTTGTTTGCGTCACGAATGACATAACCTAGCTTTTTCATTTCCTGCTTCATGGCTTCAATGCGGTCAGTCTCCTTGATTTTCAACGTTGAAAGACCCGTAAAGTGGAAATGAACATTCTTCAAGGCACAGCAGACAACAAAGGTCTGAGCTAGGTCGGGCGAGTTCACAAAGTCATATTCCAGCCTTGGAACGCATCGACCGGAATGTCGTAGTGTCACCGTAGTGGGTACACCCTCTTCTCTGTTCTCAAAGATGGTCTTGACACCCAAAAGACTGAAGATATAGCGCACTGACGAGTCACCTTGTTTCGAGCCGTCCATCAGGCCTTTTAACCTTATTTCGTCATCTTCTTGATTGGTCAAGGCCATCATCTCATACCAATATGAAGCCGCGCTCCAATCGTTCTCGATATAATAGCTTCGCTCCTTATATGGCATTGGCTCCACACGGATGGTCTCAAAATTGCTCCAGTCAGCATCGGCTCCAAACTCCCGCATGGTCCATAGCGTCAAATCAATATAAGGACGTGAAATCACATCTCCCTTCAGTCTTAAGGTCAGGCCATTTCTCAGTTTCGGACCAATCATCAAGAGCGCTGAGATATATTGGGAACTGATGTTTCCAGGCACTTCCAGAAGTCCACCTTCCAGTTTCTTGCCCTTGATGAGCAGTGGTGGAAATCCCTCTTCGCCGATATAGCTGATGTCGGCTCCTAGTTGGCGTAGAGCGTCCACAAGCACCCCGATAGGGCGGTGTTTCATGCGCTCAGTACCAGTTAGTATATGCTCCTCGCCATCCTTTACCGAAAGGTATGCTGTCATAAACCGCATGGCAGTGCCTGCCGCTTTGATGTTGATTTCATGTGGATTATGTGTCAGAGCATTGATAATTACCGATGTATCGTCACAGTCCGACAGGTTGTCTGGCATGAGGCTCCCTCCTGTCAGGGCATGGATAATCAATGCCCGGTTTGAAATGCTCTTCGACGCTGGTAGTTTTATTGTCTGGTTCAGCAGGCTTGGCGCCTTTATTTGGTATTTCATGTGGTTTCTTTTATCAAATAGGTGTATTTTGAATGGTCAAAGGTACTACTTTTTTGATGATTCGCCAAGAAAATAACATAAATTATATATGAAATGAGCAAAAAGTGGGGTGAAAATTTGCAGGATTCGAAAAAACGTAGTACCTTTGCATCCGCTTACAAGCAAAACGATCGGGATTTAGCGCAGTTGGTAGCGCACACGTCTGGGGGGCGCGAGGTCGCTGGTTCGAGTCCAGTAATCCCGACAGAACTGAAAAGGCTGAGAATCAATAGATTTTCAGTCTTTTTTCTTTTATTCCGTACAAAACGGCGTGAGTTCGGCTATTTGCTGCTAAACGAAAATGAATTAGTCGTCAGGATTTCCCTGATAGTGGTAAGTGTTGACATTGGTGGTGTCTCCCATATAATCATCTGGAATGGGGACGGGTTTGATGAGATGGTCGTCGTAGTTGCCACGAACAGGACCTACGTCCAGCACCATGTCGTTATACTGGATGGTGGAGATGACGAAGCCGAAAATGCCAACAGCTATGCGTACACCCTCAGGATGGGTGCTGTTGCTGACTCGTGCCGTGCTGTACAGGCTATGTCGGAACACATCAATGGTGTTGTATTTCTTCAGTACTTCCATTATTTCCTTGTTGTCGAACGTGGAGTCGGCTGATGAGAAAGTTCGTCCGATGTTCCATACCACTTCATCGACTATATCGCCTTTCTTCTCGATGTTGTCCTGTATGCATTGTCGGATGTTATCATCGGCTTCTGCAAACATCATATCTGTAGAGGGTACGGAGATGATGGCAAGGAAACACATACCGATGATGAAGGCTCCCAAGATGATGAGTTTACCCAGGCAACTGCCGGTAAATTCATCGACAAGACCTTGTTTCTTATAAACATTCTTGTTAAACTGCTCCATGTTTGTCTTAGGTTATTATAATTGGTTGCTATGAATGAGGTTCATAAATTCTTGGCGGGTCTTAGCTTGGTTGAAAGCACCGCAGAAGTCACTCGTGGTGGTGATGCTGTTCTGTTTCTCCACGCCACGCATCTGCATGCACATGTGGCGTGCCTCGACAACAACCATCACACCCAAGGGCTTCAAGGTCTGCTGGATGCACTCTTTGATTTGCAGTGTCATACGCTCCTGCACTTGCAGGCGATGGCTGTAGATATCGACTACGCGGGCTATCTTGGAGAGTCCGGTGATGTAGCCGTTGGGGATGTATGCCCCGTGTACCTTGCCATAGAAGGGCAGCATGTGGTGTTCGCAAAGCGAGAAGAAATCAATGTCTTTGACGATGACCATCTGGCTGTAATCTTCCTTGAACAGCGCATCGGTCAGCACCTTATGGGCGTCCATGCCGTAGCCTCGTGTAAGTACCTGCATAGCTTTTGCCACACGCATAGGGGTCTTTTCCAACCCTTCGCGGGAGGGGTCTTCGCCAAGTAGTTGCAGGATGTCCTTGTAATGGGCGGCTAAATCGTCAAGTCCTTCGCGGAATATTTCATTTTCTGGGTACACGGTGACTTTCTGTTTTTATTGATGAGTGGATTTACTCAATGGTACTTGTTAATTAATTGGAAACGGTAATCTTTCCTTTTACGATGGTGGCCTCTGTGTAGCCTAGCTTGCGCAGACTTACCAGCATCTGGTGGGCCTCCTCGTAGGTGCGGAAGTTGCCCACCCGACAAATCCAACGGGGCGAGTAGAAGTGTACATAGACAGGTACGTCGGCAAATTGTGCCTTGATGTGGTCGCCTGTTTGCTCTGCCTTGATACGGTCTGCACGTGAGTTGCCACCGGCAAAGGCTTGTACTCGATAACCTGTGATTTTGTAGCCGTTGCGAATCAGCTTCTTCGAAGTATCGGTGGTATCAGGAGCGAGGGTGGATTGACTAGTTTGATTAGTAGAACTAGTTTGACTAGCAGAACTAGCAGAACTAGGTTGGCTGGTATGGTTGGGCTTGGCGGTTTGTGGCTTGGCATGGGTACCGGTCTTAACGCCCAGCGGGGCATTGTTCACCAATTGTTCAATGACCGAGTCCTGATGAATGGTTACTGTTCCTTGTCCGGCGGTAGCCTTTTGGATACGCTGGGTAAAAGTCTGTGCATCGGCATTCGTGAAAATGCCGACACACAGAATGGTTATGGTGATGAGGTGTCTCATTATTTCCATGCGTCAATAATGCCCTTGAAGTCAGCGCATTTCAGTGATGCACCGCCAATCAGACCACCATCAATATCAGCTTTGGCAAACAGCTCGGGAGCGTTGCTGGCCTTACAGCTACCACCATAGAGGATGCTGGTCTCGTCAGCAACAGCCTGACCATACTTCTCAGCAACGATAGAGCGGATGTAAGCGTGGATTTCTTCAGCCTGCTCTGCAGTAGCGGTCTTGCCGGTACCGATGGCCCAGATGGGCTCGTAAGCGATGATGATCTTCTTGAAATCTTCTTCGCTGAGGTTGAACACGCTGCCCTCGAGCTCTGCCTTAACAACGGCATTCTGCTTGTTAGCCTCACGCTCTGCCAGTGTCTCACCGATGCAGAAGATAACCTTCAGACCGTTTTTCAGCGCCAGCTGTACTTTCTCCTTCAGAATCTCAGGAGTCTCCTTGTAATACTCACGACGCTCACTGTGACCTAGAATGACATACTGGGCACCTGTTGACTTCACCATCTCAGCGCTTACCTCACCTGTGAAGGCGCCCTTTTCCTTGTCAGCGCAGTTTTCAGCACCCAGACCGATAACACTGCCTTCCAATTCCTGTGCAACAGAGGCAAGGTGGATGAACGGTGTGCAGATTACTACATCACAATTGGGTTTCTCAGCCTTTAGGGCTTCTTTCAGCTCCTTAGCCAGAGCAACACCTTCTTGCAGGTTCAGGTTCATCTTCCAGTTGCCTGCTACAATCTTCTTTCTCATTGTTCTTTTTTTATTAAATAATAGTTGAATGTTATAATAACTTGTCTTTTTTTTCTTAATCCAGCCTGACCAAGCCCAAAGGCGGTCGGCTATGGTGAGTACCAGAAGGGGGAGCACATACCACAGGAGAATGATAAGAATCTTCTGCGGGATAGAGTCCTCAGGCATGCGACCAAAGGCATGCTTCTCCAAAGGCTGGAACTCCAATGCCTCCTCGATAGTTGGCAGTCGGTTGTGGCTCCACTTGCCAATGACCTTTCCGTTCTTCAGCAGCAGGAGTCCCGGATTACTGCGTATGATGGTACGCAAGACGGTCTCGTCGGTCAGACAAAACGGGTATTCGCACCCTGTGACCTCTTTCCATCGATGGATACCCTTGGTGCCGCTGGCTGTCAGACAGTAGAATGGGTACCCCATGTCGTCAGCATATTCGTAGAGTTCGTTAAGCTGGTCCAACTGGCTATCGCTGGCTTGCTCCAGATGGGGTGACACCAGTAGAAACGTATATCCAGGGTCGTTGAACACCGTTTCTGTGATGTCCTCGCCATTTGCCGTATGTTCTATGAAGAAGTCGGCATAAGGTGAGTCGTGACCCTCCATCATCTCTTGCCACCCCTTGCGCAGGTCTGCCCCGATGTGATAGGGGCGGAAGTCGAAGTAGGGGAGGTCGTAGAGCGACCATCCTGAGACTACCATAATGAACAGCGCCGAATAGTTGGTGACAATCCATTGGTTAGTCTTCGAGACGAAACGCATCATCTCCAACGGCCATCGGCATACGATGCCGGCCAGTGCCAGCAGTACCGCGTTTTTCCAAAAAGTCTGCCAGTTGGTGAGCACCACCGCATCGCCGAAACACCCACAATCACTGATAGGGTTGGTCAAAGCCAGCCAGAGGGTGAGTGGTGTCATGATGATCATGAACGCTAATGCCAGCCGCGATGCCAGTCGGCGTCGGATGGCAAAGAGCAGGCAGATGCCCAGGCCAAACTCGATAGCCGACAGCATGATGGCTGCGCTCAGCGTCAACAGGTCGGGGGCAAATTCACCCAGATGGGCAGCCTCCAGATAGTCGGCTATTTTATATTGTGTGCCCAGCGGGTCAACGGCCTTGACGAATCCTGAGAGTATCAGGACAAGGGACAGTACCAGTCGGGCAATATTTACTAAAACTTTCTTCACACTTCTTCTTTACAGAGCTTGATGGCTCCGAAGACGGCATAGTTGATGATGTCCATATAGTTGGCATCAATACCCTCGCTGACCAACGTGTCGCCTCCCAGATTCTCTATCTCCTTGATGCGCTCTATCTTGGTCAGAATGAAATCTGTATAGCTGCTCACTCGCATGCCACGCCAGGCTTCATCGTAGTCGTGGTTCTTACGTTTCATCAGTTCCAAAGCCTCTGTTGCATACTTGTCGTACAGCTTCAAGGCCTCTTCGTTGCTGATGTCTACGGTGTCGGAGAATCCGTTATATATCTGTATCAGTCCCACAATACCGTAGTTGATGAGCGCAATGAATTCAGGGCGGATGCCTTCGCCTACCAGTGATTCCTTTTTGATTTCCAGGGAGCGTATGCGCTTGGCTTTGATGAATAGCTGGTCGGTGAGGGAAGCAGGTCGTAAGATACGCCATGAAGCCCCGTAGTCGTGGAGCTTCTTCTCGAACAAAGTACGGCATTCGCCGATGGTCTGCTCAAACTGGCGGTTGGTCTTTTCTTCTTTTGTTTTCAATTGTATATATAAAATGTAATACTTACCGAATGATTACAAGTTAACCAGGAACGAGAGACCTATCGTGAAAAAGTTCATTTTCTTCTTCGTCTTGTATTCCTGCGCATCCAGATATGGAGTGAGCTCTTCAATATTCTGAGCCAGGAGGTAGGAGTTGGTGGTCAGCGCATGACGCATGTAGCCCAGGGGATCGTACTTGAAATGGAAGTCCTTCTCAGAATGGTCGTAGTCAACGAACAGTTTCCAGGAGAAGTTGGACTTGTAGCGATAGGTCAGCGACAGACCGGTACCCCATGTCGTGCTGTTGTCGGCACCTAGTGTCAGGTAATCCCATGAATAGTCATAGTCTTCCTTCGTGGTAGGCTCTTCAATGGTTATGGTCTTTTGCAGGACACCGTTGACACTGGAAGCGGTCATCTGGTAGTTCATGTCCTTGACTTTGCCGTTAACCACACCGTTGATATCCAACTCCTGCATGAAAGAGCGGCCAATGAGGAACTTGGTGCCTAAGGAGAAACGCTTGCTGAGGGGGAGGTTTAAATAGAGACCAACGCTGGCAGAGAACTCTGTTAGGTGGTCGCTCTCTACGGTGGCATTCATGTCTCGGATGGGGCCGTTGTCTAAATCGGCTCCCCACATGGCGTCATCCCATTTCTCGTAGTTTTCTGCTGTCTGGGGCTTGCCACTATTGGCGAAGAACGCTTCCCAGGCATCGAATGAGCTTCCTGCCATGGTCTCGAGGTCGGTATAACGGTCAAAAGACTTGGCTGACATGGCTCTCACGCGTAAACGTCCGCCCACACCAATGTATTTGTTGAAGAAGTAGGCTCCTTCACCATCAACAACGGTAGCATGGCGGAACTCTATGACTTCTTTGCCCTCCTCATTTTCCGCAGCTCTTGCAGCAGCGATGTCTTCGGGACTGAAGCGGTCTTTGCCTGTCATGTCGTCAACGCCGAAACTGACGTCCTTGGCTCCAAGGCCGACACCCATGGAGATGCTGAAGAACGAAGGATTCTCAGATTCTATCTGCAGGTCGTTGCGCAACAGACCTTTGCCCTTGAACATTAAGTCGCAGAGAGCATAGCCCAACTCGGCAGAAACAATACCGATACCAGCACCTGACATAACGTCGGAAACCCAGTGGCGGTTGTTCAATACACGCATCACACCAGTAGCCGTAGCTACACCATAACCTGCTACCGAGAACCAAGGTGAACGGGTAAGACCGTACTCCTTGTGCAACAGTGTGGCACCTACGAAAGCCGTTGCAGTATGACCAGAGGGCCATGAGTTTGCCGTACTTCCGTCAGGACGCATCTCCTTTGCTGAATTCTTGATGGTGTTAACAAGGAGCGCCATGATACCATAGCTCATACCGGCACTAGCCAGCAAACGGGGCCAGTCGCTACGTCCCTCATATCCGCCGAGTTTCAGACCAACAACAGCAGCAGGACCGAAGAACTGGGTGTAGTCGTCGATACCTGTTTTGAAGTTAGTTAGCAGCTGGGTATTCTTCTTTCCTTTCTCGTTATTCACGCGAAACATTGCCTTGTCGCCTTTGATAGCCAATCCGGCAACGAAAAGGGGAATGCCAACAAAGGTCATGTCGTCCATGAACTTATAGGGTTTCAAACCTTCTTTCGTTCTTGACTTGAAGAAAGCGAAATCGGGCTTCCAGGTATTGGCACTTTTGTTCATGTTCAGGCTCATGCCAGTAGTGTTTACTTCCTGCTCGTCAGCCTGTCCCATACCCATCTCAGGAACCTCGGTCAGTCCAACATTTACCTCAGAAACGTTCACCAGCTCGGCTTTCATTTCTGGAACTTCCATCTTAATGGGTTTCATCTCAAGATAATTGTCTGCATTGGCCTGTGATGACAGCGCCAGAAGCATTGTGATCAGGAATAGTTTCATAGATTTTTTTCTTATTTTTTTTATTTTTGTGTGCAAAGGTAACTAATAAAAAACAAAAATCAACTTTTTTTCACGATTATTTTGTACCTTTGCGCACAAATTCACTATATCAGACCTTCATGAAACTGTATTCAGACAAGGCGTTGGCGAAAATATTAGACCAGGAGATATTCCACCAGATATCGTCCGTAGCCGATAGGCTAGGGGTGGAGTGCTATGTGGTGGGAGGCTATGTGCGTGACATCTTTTTGGAACGTCCGAGTGACGATATTGATGTCGTTGTCGTGGGCAGTGGCATTCAGGTGGCTCAGGAACTCAAGCAACTGTTGGGGAAACGTGCCCATCTGTCTGTGTTTCGCAATTTCGGTACTGCTCAGGTGAAGTTTCACGATATGGAGGTAGAATTCGTGGGAGCGCGTAAGGAGAGCTATAGCCACGATTCGCGGAAACCCATTGTTGAGGATGGTACGTTAGAAGATGATCAGAATCGTCGTGATTTTACCATTAATGCAATGGCTATCTGTCTGAATGAGAGCCGTTTTGGTGAGTTGGTGGATCCGTTCAACGGCATTGCAGACTTGGAAGATGGTATTATTGCAACACCGTTGGACCCTGAAGTGACTTTCAGCGACGACCCGTTACGGATGATGCGTTGTATTCGTTTTGCCACCCAGCTGAATTTCAAAATAGAAGAGGAGACTTTCGATGCCCTCAACCGGATGGCCGACCGCATTAAGATAGTTAGTGGTGAGCGCATCGAGGTGGAATTGAACAAAATCATGATGGCTCCTCATCCCAGTATTGGGTTGGAATATTTGCAACGCAGTGGTTTGCTTCAAATCATTCTGCCAGAACTCTCTGCTTTGGATATTGTGGAGAAACGGGACGGGAAAGCGCATAAGAACAATTTCTATCATACTTTGGAAGTGCTGGAGAATGTTGTGAAGGCACAAGGAAGCCTTTGGCTCCGCTGGGGTGCCTTGTTGCATGACATTGGGAAAACACGTTCCAAACGGTGGGAACCTGGTGTCGGATGGACTTTCCATAACCATAACATCATCGGGGCCAAGATGGTTCCAGGAATATTCCGTAGACTTAAATTGCCTATGGGCATGGAAATGAAGTATGTGCAGAAGATGGTGGACCTGCACATGCGTCCTCAGGTGATTGCCGACAGCGAGGTGACTGACAGTGCTGTGCGCCGACTTTTAAACGATGCGGGAGACGATATTGACGACCTGATGACGCTGTGTGAGGCGGATATCACGTCTAAGAACGAGGTTCGCAAAAAGTTTTTTCTTGAAAACTTCCGTATGGTTCGTGAGAAACTGGCCGATCTGCAGGTTAAGGACTACAAACGTTTGTTGCAACCTGTTATTGATGGTAATGAAATCATGGAGATGTTCCATTTAAAGCCTTCCAGGGAGGTTGGTGTGTTAAAACAATACCTGAAAGATGCGGTATTGGATAATAAGGTGCCAAACGAGCGCGAGCCGTTGTTGGAACTCCTTACCCAGAAGGCTAAGCAGATGGGGCTGCTTTCTTAAGTTTGCGCATCGCCTTGTCGCGAATCTGTCTGACCCTTTCCCGTTTCAATCCTAATTGCTCACCAATCTCTGCCATCGTCATGTGCTGACAGTCAATGCCAAAGCAGCGTTTGATAACGGCCTGCTCGCGTTCATTAAGTGTATTGATAGCTTTGGCCATATTGTCAGAAAGGGCGTTTTGCTCCAGGGCGGCATCTGTCCTTGGTGCTCCCTTGTCCTCAAGGACATTTAGCAGGGTGTAGTTGTTGTTAGATCCGATGGGTAGGCTTTCGTCTGTGGACATAATGGGGACTTCTCCTGTCAGGCGACTAATGGCATCCTCGATGCTCCTGCGGATGAAAGGGGCAGCAAACGTCACGAAAGGCTTCCCGCGGCTGGGGTCAAACTTGTCTGCAGCTTTCATCAGGCCGATACTTCCTTCACTAATCAGGTCGTCTGTACTTAATAACTCACTTTTATATTGGCGAGCCAGTGTGACCACATAACCCATGTTGCCCGTAATCAAGGCATCTCGTTCGCTTGTCTTCATCTTTTTCTTTTTTTCCTGTGTGCAAAGATACGAATAAGTGAGTAAAATGCAAAAGAAAACGTGTTTTTCTTATTGCATTTTCGAGCGAAAGTATCTTCGATGTAATCAATGATACGAATAAGTATATGAAAAGCATGGTAAATTTTGTTAAATGTTTAATACCTTATATATATATTGCGAAATAATTAGTAACTTTGCAGGCTGAAAACCAAATAAAGTATTTTGGGTTTTCGTAAAAAGATTAATAATAAATTATTAAATAGGAAAAAATGAAAAAAATGTTGATGTTTGCAGCCATTGCTGCAACACTGGTTTCATGTGGAGGCGGCGGTGGCCGTCCTACATTCGGCGACAATGAGTATCCCGTACAGACTGCTGGTGTCTCAACCGCTGACATGCAGAGCACTTATCCTGCTACCATCAAGGGTGTACAGGATGTGGAGATTCGTCCGAAAGTTCAGGGTTTCTTGACACAGATTAATGTGAAAGAGGGTCAGACCGTTGTTTCAGGTCAGACCATGTTCGTTGTTGATAATGAGACTTATCAGGCTCAGGTTCGTCAAGCTCAGGCTGCGGTAAATACAGCACAGCAGCAGGTGAACACCTCTAAGTTGACTTATGAGAATGCACAGCAGTTGCATGCCAATAGAGTGATTGGTGATTATGAGCTTCAGACTTCCCGTAATAGTTTTGAGAGTGCAAAGGCACAGCTTGCTCAGGCTCAGGCAAATCTGGCTTCCGCTAAGGAGATGCTGAGTTTCTGCTTTGTGAAAAGTCCTGCTACTGGCGTGGTTGGTACGCTACCTTTCAAGAAGGGTGCCCTGGTAAGTGCTTCGAATGCCCTGACCACGGTGGCTAACATCTCGTCAATGGATGTCTATTTCTCTGTGACAGAGAAGGATGCCATGATCATCTCGCAGAAGGGCCTGAACAGCATTCCTGACGTGAAGCTCCAACTGGCTGACGGCAGCATCTATGCCCATGAGGGTAAGGTGAGCCGCATGAGTGGTGTCATCGACGCAGAGACGGGTTCTGTCCAGCTGATTGCCTCGTTCCCCAATCCAGAGAAGATTCTGAAGAGTGGTGCTACGGGTAATCTGATTATTCCCCGTCAGAACACCAATGCTATCATCATCCCACAGAGCTGCGTCAGTGAGGTGCAGAACAAGAAGTTCGTTTATCTGCTGGCTGAGGGTAACAAGGTGAAATATACCGAGATTAAGGTTGACCCCCAGAACGACGGCAACAACTATATCGTCACAGAAGGTCTGAAGACTGGTGACAAGTACGTCACCAATGGTATTACCAAACTGAGCGACGGCATGGAGATTGTGCCCATCACGCCCGAGCGCTACCAGCAGAAGATAGACGAGCAGGCTAAGGCCATGTCGGCTGGCGACATTGTGGGAGCGATGAAGAAGTAAGACGTTAGATGTAAGAAGTAAGGATGTAAGAAGCAAGCAATATGACTTTTACAACATTTATCAAACGCCCAGTGCTGTCGACGGTGATCTCCATCCTCATCGTCCTGCTGGGTCTTATCGGACTGGTGTCACTGCCTATTGAGCAGTATCCCAATATAGCACCGCCTACCGTGGCGGTATGGACCACCTATCCCGGTGCTGACGCTGAGACGGTGAAGAACTCCGTTGTTACCCCCTTGGAAGAGAGCATCAACGGTGTGGAAGGCATGGACTATATCACCTCAACGTCTTCTACGGGTTCTGCCCAGCTCTCTGTGCTGTTCCGCCAGGGTATGAACCCTGATATGTGTGCCGTCAACGTGCAGAACCGAGTGTCGCAGGCCCAGGCCCTGCTGCCTGCCGAGGTGACACGTATCGGTGTGACGGTGACTAAGCGTCAGACCTCGCAGGTGCTGATGTTCACGCTGACCTCTGACGGTCGTTACGACGACGAGTTCCTGACCAACTACAATAACATCAACATCATCCCCGCCATCAAGCGTATTCAGGGTGTGGGTGACGTACAGTCGCCTGGTTTGAAGACCTACTCCATGCGTATCTGGCTGAAGCCTGACGTGATGAAGCAGTACAATCTGATACCTTCAGACATCAGCAATGTGCTGGCAGAACAGAACATCGAGGCTGCTCCCGGTACCTTCGGTGAACAGTCGGATGTGGCCTACGAGTATGCCATGCGCTATACGGGACGTCTGAAGACTCCTGAGGAGTTCGGTAACATCATCATCCAGAGTGATAACGCTGGCCAGACGCTGAAACTGAAGGATGTAGCCCGCATAGAACTGGGCGGTCAGCAGTATTCGGTGTCGATGAAGAACAACAACATCCCGTCGGTGATGGGTATGGTGCAGCAGATTGCCGGCTCCAATGCCAACGAGATAGCCAAGAACGTGAAGGCTGAGCTGGAAGAACAGGCCAAACTGTTCCCTCCGGGCATGACGTATAAGATCAACTACGACGTCACCGAGTTCCTGTACGCCTCTATCGAGGAGGTGGTGTTCACGCTGGTGTTCACCCTCATCCTGGTGTTCATCGTAATCTACATCTTCCTGCAGGACTGGCGCTCGACGCTCATCCCGCTGATTGCCGTACCGGTATCGCTGGTAGGTACCTTCTTCTTCCTCAGCGTATTTGGATTCTCCATCAACCTGCTGACGCTGTCCGCCCTGCTGCTGGCTATTGCCATTGTGGTGGATGACGCCATCGTGGTGGTCGAGGCCGTGCACGCCAAGTTGGACCAAGGCTACAAGTCGCCACTGACGGCCTCCATCGATGCCATGAACGAGATTTCGGGTGCTATCATCTCCATCACGCTGGTGATGGCCTCCGTGTTCATTCCCGTGTCGTTCATCGGTGGTACCTCGGGTACGTTCTACCGTGAGTTCGGTGTGACGATGGCTGTCAGCATCTTTATCTCTGCTCTGAACGCCCTGACGCTGTCGCCTGCCCTGTGTGCCATCTTCCTGAAGCCGCACGACAAGGATGGACATGGCAAGAAGATGTCCGCGATAGACCGTTTCCACGCATCGTTCAATACAGCGTTCAACGCCACTACCGATAAATATAAGAATGCGATAGAGAAACTGGTGCACAAGCCCATTGCCATCATCGTGACCGTTGTGATAGGCATCGTAGTGCTGATAACCACGATGGCTACCACCAAGACCGGTCTGGTGCCTGACGAGGATACGGGAACCATCTTCTGTACCATCTCGATGCCGCCTGCAACCTCCGTGGAGCGCACCAAGCGCGTCATCAGTCAGGTGGACAGCATCCTGGGTGCCGACCCGGCCATCCAGAGCCGTGAGCAGATTCAGGGCTACAACTTCATTGCGGGTTCTGGTTCAGACCAGGCTACCTTCATCATCAAGCTGAAGCCGTTCTCAGAGCGTCAGAAGGGATTCTTCTGGAAGCTTAGCGGCCTGTGGCAGGGTGACGGTATCTACCGTTTCTTCATCAATCCCTATGAGGCCAGTGGTGTGTTGGCACAGATTTATATCAAGACAGCCCACATCAAGGATGCCCAGATTCTGGCCTTTGCACCGCCTATGATTCCCGGCTTCTCTGCCAACTCGGGTGTATCTATCGTGATGCAGGACCGTACCGGTGGCTCGCTCGACAAGTTCTTCGGTATTGTGAAGGATTATCTGGCCGAGCTCAACAAGCGTCCGGAGTTCCAGACGGCGCAGACCTCGTATAACCCGAACTATCCGCAGTATATGTTGCATGTAGACGTGGCGAAGTGTAAGAAATCAGGCATCACGCCTAACACCGTACTGACCACACTGCAGGGTTACTATGGCGGTCTCTATGCCTCGAACTTCAACGCCTATGGTAAGCTCTACCGTGTGATGATTCAGGGCTCGCCCGAGACCCGTATGACGCCCGAGTCGCTGAACAGCGTCTATGTGCGTACACCAGGCGGTATGTCGCCCATTCAGGAGTTCTGCCGCTTGGAGCGTGTCTATGGTCCGTCGAACATCAACCGCTTCAACCTGTTTACCTCTATCAACGTGACGGCAACAGTGGCTAACGGCTACTCGACGGGTGAAGCCATCAAAGCTGCCCAGGAGGTTGCTGCAGATATGTTGCCACAGGGCTATACCTATGAGTATTCAGGTCTGACACGTGAGGAAGCCAAGGCTTCGAATACCACAGCCATCATCTTCGTGCTGTGCTTCATCTTCATCTACCTGATTCTGTCGGCCCAGTACGAGTCGTACATCCTGCCCTTGGCGGTGGTGCTCTCTGTGCCTTTCGGTCTGGCTGGATGCTTCTTGTTCACCATGCTCTTCGGCCATGCCAACGATATCTACATGCAGATTTCGCTGATTATGCTGATTGGTCTGTTGGCCAAGAACGCCATCCTGATTGTGCAGTTCGCTTTGGAGCGCCGTCAGACGGGTATGGCCATTTCGTGGTCAGCGGTCTTGGGTGCTGCAGCCCGTCTGCGTCCTATCTTGATGACGTCACTGGCTATGGTTATTGGTCTGTTGCCTATGATGTTTGCCAGTGGTGTAGGTAAGAATGGTAACCAGACGCTGGGTGCTGCTGCCGTTGGTGGTATGTTCATTGGTACTATTCTACAGCTCTTCGTCGTTCCTACGCTGTTCGTTATCTTCCAAGGCCTTCAGGAGAAGATTAGTCCATTGAAGTTCGATGATGAGGAGAACGAAGAAGTTGCAGCCGAGTTGGCTCAGTATGCACAAGCAAAACCTGTTGATTATGATTTGGAGAAGTAATATGAAGAAACTGATGATGATGATGTCCGCAGCCTTGCTGTTGTCAAGTTGTGGACTATACAATAAATACGAGCGTCCCGATGTGAACACCACAGGACTCATTCGCGACGCTCTGTCCGACGTGGATACACTCGCCGTGCAGGATACCGCCTCCTTTGGTAACCTGCCCTGGCGTAGCGTCTTCACCGATCCACAGCTGCAGCAGCTTATCGAGCAAGGGCTTGCTAAGAATGCTGACCTGCTGAATGCAACCCTCTCCGTACAAATGTACGAGACGATGCTGAAAGCTGCCAAGCTGGCCTTCTTGCCTGCGGTTAATCTTGGAGGAAATTCTGTTGGAAATATACAGACGCTGTACACCAGCCCTTCACAAACGATGAAGTCGTATTCTTTGCCTGTCACGGCTACGTGGACCCTCGACCTCTTCGGCAATATTCTTTCGCAGAAGCGCTCTACGCAGATGAAACTCCTCGGCACGAAAGACTACCAGATGGCTGTCCGTGCACAGGTTATCGGTGGCATTGCCAACTGTTACTATACCTTGCTGATGCTCGATGAGCAGCTTCGTATCGTAACGTCGATGAGTGAGATGGCCAAGGAGACCTGGGATATGATGAAGTTGCAGTATAACCTGGGACGTATGCGCTCTACCAGTGTACAGAGTGCGGAGGCTGCCTACTTGTCAACACTGACGCAGGCCAACGATTTCCGTCGTCAGATCCGTTCTACGGAGAATGCCCTCTGCCTGCTCATCGGACAGGCAGGTCAGCAGATTCCCCGTACCACGCTGGCTCAGCAGTCATTGCCTACAGAGTTCTCTACCGGTGTTGGCATGGCGCTGTTGAAAAACCGTCCTGATGTGCATAATGCCGAGATGTCACTGGCTGCCTGTTTCCATGACGTACAGACAGCTCGCTCTAAGTTCTACCCCAGTATTACTGTTGGTTTCTCTGGAGCTTTCGGTAATTCCGGAGGTTCGCTCAATCCTGGCAAGTGGCTCACCAATCTCTTCGGCAATCTGACGCAGCCCATTTTCAACCGTGGTGCCTTGACGGCAGGATTGAAGGTGTCGAAGCTGCAGTACGAGCAGGCTTTCAACACGTGGCAGAATGCTATTCTCAAGGCTGGCAACGAGGTGTCCAATGCCCTCGTCAACTACAACCAGTACGATGCCAACTCTCAGATTGAGAGCCAGCGTATCGAGGTCTTGACGAAGAACGTGGAGGATACCCGATCTCTTTACAAGAGCAGTGGCTCCAGCTATCTGGAGGTGCTTACGGCACAACAGCAACTGCTCTCTGCTCAGATCAATAAGGTTACTGATGACTTCAATAAGATGCAGGCAGTAGTATCGCTCTATACTGCTCTTGGCGGAGGAGGCAAGTAAATTAATGAGAAATTAGAAGTTAGGAATTAGTAATTATGATTACCTATGCCAGTTCAGCGTATCTTTCCTTTCTGTTGCAATTCTGCGACAGAACAAATCATAATTTCTAATTTCTAATTACTAATTACTAATTTAAATATAATAATTATGGCAAGTGAAATAAGTCCAAAAGCCGAAATATCGCCAAAGGCGAAAATAGGCAATAATTGTAAGATATTCCCCTTCGTGTATATCGAGGATGATGTAGAGATTGGCGACAATTGCATCATCATGCCCTTCGTGTCCATCCTGGATGGTGCTCGCATCGGCAATAACAACAAGATACACCAGGGAGCCGTGATTGCTGCCCTGCCACAGGATTTCAACTATCGTGGTGAGAAGTCGTATGTTAAGATAGGCAACAACAATGTGATTCGTGAGAATGTGGTTATCAATCGCGGAACCTACCGAGAGGGATGTACCACGATAGGTGATCATAACTTCCTGTTGGAAGGCACCCATATCAGTCACGACACCGTAGTAGGTGCCAACTGCGTGTTTGGTAATGGTGTCGAGATAGCAGGCGACTGCATCATCGGCAACGGTGTCATCTTCTCTACCGGAGCCATTCAGAATGCCAATACGCGTGCTGGTGACCTGTCGTTGATACAGGCCGGTTGTGCCTTCTCCCACGATGTGCCTCCCTACGTTATTGCCGGTGGCACTCCTATGGAATATGGTGGTGTGAACACGAAGATACTGGAAATTGCAGGCATTGATAAAAAGGTTCAGAAGCATATTGCCAATGCCTACCGCCTGCTGTTCCATGGAAAGATCAGCGTGTTCGATGTTATCAACCAGATCAAGGACCAGGTGCCCGATGGTCCTGAGATTCAGAACATCATCACGTTCCTCGAACATTCCAAGCGAGGAATCATGTGTAAGTAAAGGTTAAGGTTAGCGTTAACGTTAAGGTTAAAAAAGCCCCCGCAACTGCGAGGGCTTTTTTGTATTAGTCGGCCAGCGACTGGTCGAGGGCGTCATCAATAATGCCGAAGTTCTTTCCGACTACTGTTACGAACACGTAGTCACCCTGGCTGACGGGGTCCGTCTTGGTGTAGGCGGTGATCATCACGGTACCGGGAGACACGGGCGTTACCAGTCCGGTCTTGGCGTCCACCGTGGCAACGGTCTCGTCCGACGATTTCCATACCACTTCGCTCCTGCCGTTGAACTTGGAAATGCACGACAGCTGCAGGGTGCTCTCCATTTCCAGCACAGCCTCGTGGTTAACCACGCCGGGTCCGCTGATTATTACGTCATTGATGATGGAGGCGTTGTCCTGGTTGGCAACATTACACGAGCTGAACACGCCGGTGGTAGCCACCAGTGCCAGCACTGCTATTAGCTTGCTATATATCTTTTTCATAACGTTTCTTGTATATTGGTTATTGTTTATTCGTATCGAACACAGCCTTGCAGGCGGGCACCTTACCATTGGCAGACATGGTGTGGAACTCGTTGTTCTTCAGGATGTAGTAGCGTCCTGTAGGATAGTTCGTGCCCACGATGGTGGGAACCATGCTGTTGCCCTCGTAGCTGCAGGCGTCGGTGGTGGCAGGAGTTGTGCCGCTCTGCTGGTTGCCCGGGTTGGCCACGAAGGTATACTCGGCACCGCCCTTCATCTCGTCGCACGAGAGCAGTACGCCGTTGTTGGCCAGGATGATGCCGCTGGCGTTAGCCTTGTCGATGGGCAGGGTGCGGATGGCACCGTTTTCGTTGAATGCGCGATATACGGTGACGCCCATGGGCACTAAGACATCGACACCGCTTGAGAAGGTCCAGAAGCGCTGCGGAGCCTTGGCAGTGGCCGTAATCAGCTTGCCTTCGAAGTTGTCCTTCAGCGTCTGCATCAGGGCGTAGTCGTCCAGCAGTGCCAGCGGCGTCTGCACCTCGATGGGCTGTCCGTCGGGCTTCATGGCGCCGGCCTCCACGGTCAGAGGCTCTTCGGTGTCGGGCAGTATGACCTTGGTCACCTTCACGTTGGCGTCGTTAGTCTTGAAGGCGTCGGCCTTGATTTCGCGTACTACGAATACGTTGTTGCCCACCTGTGTGGAAGCAGCCACCTCGACGACGATCTCGCGGGGAGCCGTCTCGGGCACGTCGATGCCGGTGATGTCAACGGGGATGACGGTGATTCCCGTCACAGGGTCGTGCTGGGGCTGCTCGCCCTCTGCCGGCTGCATGTCCAGCTTCACGTCGGTCACCTCTTTCTCCTCGTCCTTCTTGTCCTCGGCGGGAGTTGGAATCTCGATGTCGTAAGTTACGTTCACCTCCACGTTGGCGCGTGGCATGGTGAAGGTATAGACGTTGTCGGTCACCTTCTTCATCTCCACGCTGGTGGTGATGTCGATGGCCTGTGCGCGTGCGCCGCCCCAGTCGGTATATAGCGAGTTGGTCACTTCCTTAACCACGTATCCGCCCTCGGGTGTAATCTCCATGGTCACGGCAGTGCCCTCGGCAGCGGTCTTCACTTCCGAGCCGTTCACGAGGAACATGACGGTTCCTTTCTCACTCTTGCCTACAGTCAGCTTGTAGCTTTCTGCCACGTCGGCGCTCGCGGTCATTGCCGCGAGAGCCAGTGCTAATATCGAAAATATCTTTTTCATATCCATTTAATCTTTAATATTTAATCTTTAATGTACCACGACCTTCTTTCCGTTCTTGATATAGATACCCTTCTGGCTGGGCTTGCCCTGCAGACGTCGTCCGTTCAGGTCGTACCATACACTATTCACTTCTTCACTATTCACTAGCGAAGCGTCAATGCTGGTGGTTCCTTCGCCTTCGCCGCCGATGCTACGACGGAATGGGATAGACAGAGGAGCGTTGTTGCCGTTCACCTTCAGGTAAGCCTTTTTGGGAGCCAGCCTGCCGGCGCCGCGTACCTTGATGAACTCGAGACCGTTACATACATAGAATTCGGCAGTAGCCATGTCGTCCTCAGTGAACTCCTTGGCGGTCAGTGTGCCGATGAACTCATCAGCCACGGTGATGGCCAAGTCAGGATCGTTGCATGTTACCAGCACGAAGGTCTTCTCCTCGTTGGTGTTGTTCTTCATCAGGAACGGAGTGTTCTTAGGCATGACGTCAGATGGATTGCTCAGCACGGCCTCCCCGTTCTCAACGGCGGTGATGGTGTAGAGCTCAGCGCCTTCAGTAGCCAGTTTCAGGGCACTCTCGCTGTCAAAGTAGGTGACGTATTCGCCGGCGGGAACAATCACTGCATAGCCCTCAACGGTCAGTGCGTACTGAGCCGTCTTCACGGCGTAGGTGTAGTTCTTGCCGTCAACAACAGTGGCGATGATGTTAGCATTGCCAAGTTTCTTAATCGTCACCTCACCAGTCTCGCTATCTACGGTGGCAACGTTCTCGTTGTCCGAAGCATAGGTCACGCTACCGTCGCCCGTCACGGTCAGGGCATTGATGAAGTCAGCATCGCCGAAGTTCTTGATCACGCTGCCCGTCTCGTAGCTGATGGTGGCAGCAGCCTTCTGGATAGTTACGATGGCAGAAGCAACCACAGTGGTGTAGTTCTCCTTCGTCACCTGATAGAATACGGTATATTCGCCTGCGTCAGTGTAGGCAGGTGCTTCGTCCATAGTGTATTCACCAGCCTGGGTACCGTACTTCACGGTAGTACCCTCCGGCTCAGTCACAGTCACGGTGATGGTGTGGCTCTGTCCG
>ODAI012598896.1_pt1 | contig 32964 bp, 22 predicted proteins | sample 1539321 | NCBI WGS metagenome assembly ODAI01 (sample SAMN02144231, study PRJEB22623) | gut metagenome | biome: sheep rumen | host: Ovis aries | place: New Zealand
ATCATTCATATACCTGACCAGCGTTCTTCTTGCAATTCCTGTCTCTGCTGATAATTTATCAAGTGTGATATCTGGCTTACTGCGAATCACTTCAATTATCTTAAGTGCCAAAGTGTCATTCATAGTGCCATCCGACTTGGCACTATGGGCCTTTGGTGCTTTAGGTTGATCTATAAGAGCACTCTCAAGAGCCTTGAAAAAGACACGAAGCCCATGTCCAAGAAGCTCATAACGTGGCGGCTCCGCTCCTAATTCCCTGCATTCGTCACATATTTTTTCAATTCCGCGACCCCAATGCTCAATATACCCTGCCCGATAAAAAACGTTTGCAATGTCCGGATTATAAGGAACGGAATCATGAGGCTCCATCAGTGTTTCTACTGTCCACCCCTCAGGAAAAACGCACTGATTACTGATGATGAGCTGTTCATCCTCGATGCGTATCTGTATCGGGACACCATACATATAGCATGTATGCGCTATGGCATTATATACAGCCTCTCGAATGGCCTCTCTCGCGAAGGGATACGTTTCAACCCTTCTATCATGTATATAATCAACCTTTGCCTTCAGATACTTCAGGTAGATAATATCGATGACCTGATCAGCATTTTTAATCAGAGATCCTTCGAGATCATCATGATATAGTAAGTCTGCTCCCTCACCAAATCTCCCGATTTTTATATAACTTCCGACCTGTATAATTCCGGGATCATGGTAAAACAACAGAACTGCGGATCGTTTCAGTTTTCCATCTGTCATTAATCCAAGTTTGCTCAAAAGCTCTGCATTCGGTATATCAAGTTCCTTCTGCGTCATTCGTCTGCTTCTAAGAGCCTCTCTGCGGAAAATTTTGAAGCTTTCCTCATCCAGATCATCCACCGTAATATTGTCTACAGTGACATCCTCCCATCGGAAACCGGTCTTCTGCATGATAAATTCTGATAATGCGATTCCGGTCAGCTGCTGCTTGGTTGCACCACTCCGATAATGAAACTCACCGTGATAACTGATGGGAAAAGAACTCGGTTTCACTTTAATCTCCAAATAGTCTTTTCCATCCTTCGTGTGCTTATTCACGTCGGCAACAATGCCCAGCCCAAACTGAATCTTATTTGGGATATCTTCCATCAATTTCTTAATGTTCTTTACACCGACGACATTTTCGGCATCGTCGATACCAATATAAATAGTGCCACCCTGCGCATTGGCAAACCCGCAAAGCCACTTCAGGTATTCATCCCGCCAGGATTCTTTATATTCGATATTTTGACTTTCAGCCATAAACAATACCTCCAGTTAATAATTCTCATTCAATGGTGAATGACCACTGTCCTCTACAATATAATTTTTACGCCGCCGCATTGGCATTGATACGATCGATCACTTTTCGGATTCCCATCCAGATATTCATATCCGTAAAGATTTCCGCCACACTTCCCCTGTCTGTAAACGGCGATTCCTGTAACACAGACAAATCCTTCATCACACCATTATGAACAATGTATTCTACAATCTGATTTACAAAATAGATTTGCCTACTGTCCATATTTACGTTGGTCAGAAATTCCGAGAATGCCTCCTTTGCTGCATTCATATCTAATCCTACAATTTCACGCACAAATTCGCCCAACGGCTTACTGCCATATTCATTCTCGTAATCCTGTTTTGTACCAACTTCTTTCCACAAAATATCTTCTAACGCCGAAACATCTGATGATGTTAAGGGTTGATTGGTTTTAAGCTTTGCGATCACGATATGATCCTGATGCTGTCTGATATAATACTCAGCCTTTGCCTTGTAATTCTTTAATTCATCATTGTCCAGCTCCGCATCCTTCCACTCTATGGACAACAAGTCGTCTTCAAAATTTGTATCATACCGGATATGTGTCTTCGGAATATATTTCATCAAATCCCGAAGCCTCTCCCGGATTTCCTCAAATTCGTTAATGCCAGCATTATCCACATAATCCGTATGTAACAGCTGATCAATGAACTCGGATTGCGCCTGTATCTCCGGTATGTTTGCCACACTGGCTACCCCTTCGACTCGCTTTTGCAGATCATTTCTCGCACGACGATACTTCTTACCAATTAAGTATGCCAGCTCTATTCCATACATCAATGCATCAAACCGCACGGCACTCGCCTCATCGCCATCCGGTAATATCAACGGTGCCAGTTCTTCTCTTACCGTCAACGTATCTGCATATGTCACACCCTGATAATTCTCTTCAAATGAATACAGATCAACATATTTCAGATGCTGTCTCACCGCAAAATTGTCTTTCGGTAACTGCTGCACCTTCTCAGACATGGTCTTCACCAAATCGTTGCGGTATGCGATCAGCCTATCTACCTGATACTCTATATCCTGCAATTTATATGAAATTTCAAATTGCAGATTAAAAATTGCTCCCTGAAGGGCCATCATGTTAGCGGTTGCTTTTCCCTTGTTCATGCGGAAAAACTCAAAGTTACCACAGAAATCAAAAATATAGAATTTCTGCTTGTCCACCCCATCCAAAAGACCGGGACACAGTCTGGTTCCTCGACCAATCATCTGCCAAAACTTTGCTTTGCTCATAACTTTTTTGAAAAATACCAAATTCAACACTTCCGGAACATCAATACCGGTGTCCAACATATCCACAGAGATAGCAATCTGCGGCATCTTTTTCGGATCGGAAAATTCATCAATGGCGCTTTGCGCATAAGTCATATAATTATCAATCACTTTTGCATAATCCGGCAAATGCGGATATTCCTTATGAAAGACCTCTAAGATCTTTTCTGCATGTTCATGATTTTTGGCAAAGATAATCGTCTTTCCGAGCTTTTGTCCATAATCAATCTGAATCCCTTCCGTCATGAGTATATGAAGTACCTGACGAATGGTGTCTTCATTAAAGATCCAGGTATTCAAAGCAGAAGATCCTATAGCCTCTGGCACATTTCCGTTTTCATCCACAAAAGTCGCTTCATAAGCCGCTTTATCCTCATCAGATAATTCATCATACACAATACCCTGTTCGATGAATTTCAAACTTGCCTCCACCGAAACATAATCTACCAGATACCCATCTTTCACGGCCTGCGCCAGATCATACCCATAGGTCGGTACACCATTTTCCAGCTCAAAGACTTCATAAGTATTCTTATCAATCTCATCTTTTGGCGTAGCTGTAAGACCAATCAGTGGCGCATCAAAATAGTTGAAAATATCTTTATATTTATTATAGATCGAACGATGCGCTTCATCACAGATCACAAGGTCAAAATGTCCACCGGTAAAAAGCTTCCCCTCACTATCCGTAACGGTATCAATACAATTCATCATAGTCTGATAAGTCGAAAAGACACAATGCGCGGTACAATTATCTTTTTCTTCCACCAGATTTGTGCAGGAAAGGTTTGGTAGAAGGTTCACAAAATTTCTTTTTGCCTGCGTCACAAGAGAGTTTCGGTCTGCAAGGAATAATATATTTTTGATCCAGCCTGCTTTTAACAACACATCGCATAAAGCAATCACTGTCCTTGTCTTTCCTGAACCGGTCGCCATAACAAGTAATGCTTTCCTGCGGTTTTTCTCGCCAAAAGCGGCACATACCGCTTTTATGGCAGCTTCCTGATAATAACGATTCGCTATTTTCTTATCTATCACAACATTACGAAGGCTTGTCCGCATGGAACGCAGATTAAACCATTTTTCCAAATCACGCTTGGAATAAATGGTCGCACATTTTCTTTCCGGATATTGACCATCAATAATATGCGTTTCAAAACCATTTGTCAAAAAGATGACTGGTCTTCTCTTGTATTTGTCCTCCAAGAGATCTGCATAAAGCTTTGCCTGCTGCCGTCCTTTCGCCACATCTACACAAGTGCGCTTCACCTCTATGACGGCAAGAGGTTTGTGCGCATCATCATAAAGTACATAATCCGCATAACCTACCTCAGATTTATTCGGCATTCCCGGCAATTCCACTTCATTGATCCAGTTTACACCCTCCCTCCATCCGGCATCCGTAAGCATTGCATCAATGTACAGCTTACGGGTTTCATATTCCGACAGATCAAGCGGCTTTGGCACATAAGTCGGCTGTTTCTCTTCACGTCTGGCAGAGAGCTCCTCCCGCAGAGACGCATTTTCTTCCATCAGTTTCTTCAGACCGAGTTCCTGCTGCTCTAACTGTTTTCTGTTCTCTTCGAGCTTGTTCTGCTTTGCTTTATCTAATCTTGAGGTGATAATTGTCTTATCAAAGGGATGTTCTTCATAATGATCCGAGTAACAATAAGCAATATAGTCAAGAAAAACCGAAAGATTTTCAAGACATAACATTGCCTCGTCCCGTCCAAGTTTCCTTCCGCTATGTGCCACGTTATTCCCGCTTCTGCGTATATAATCCATACGCTTCCACAGATCCACCCCGACCAATGCGCGATAATCCTCTGCATTCAGAAGACTTTGCAGATTGTCCTGATAGGGCATCTCCAGTTCAGAGTCTACAGAATACATCCACTTTATGGCAAACTCCATGGCACGACGGCTATTTAAAATACTTGCCTCCGGGTCAAGGAGAATGATTTTCTCAGCAGAAATAGCTACGTCCGCAAAGGCGGAGAATTTGGGTTCGGATTTGAGGTAGTCAAAATTCGTCTTCATTGTATTTTCCTTTTAAATTCTATTTCGCAATTAAACCACTATTCAACTTTAGTTCTTTAACAATTTTATTATTCTCAGCAATAATAACTTTTCTCATTGTTTCAAAATCTGTTATATTTATTTCATACCACATTTGCGGATTAATAATCTCGCCTGTGATATCATATTTTATTTGAGTTGCTAATAAAACGTAATGTGCAATTATCCTATACTTGGTTGTTAAATCGGTCTCTACACCAATAGTCGAATAATTCAACTTCTGCATAGATGCTAAAATGGAAATGGCCTTATCAGAGCCATATGCATATACCCTGTTGAATATCTCCTTCATTTCTACAAATGTATTGCTATATTCTTTTTTTATTTTTTCTCTGTATTCATTTTCTTCCTTCTTTGTCATATTAGATGTTTGAATAACTTTTTCCATTACTGCCGGACTCATCATATGATTATATAATTGTAATACATCATAGGGAATCGTCGACATTTCTTCCAGTGTCAAATTTCTCTTTTGCCTTTGTATTTCTTCTTTAAAATTTCGGCGCATAGCGAAATAAGTTGTCACAAAACCTATTAACGAAACCATTGCAGGAATTAACGCCGCTATAATTGTTCGCCCTAAATCAGAAGTCCAAAAGTCCATGTCTAATCACCTCCTAATCCCCTATTATTTATTTCTTCTTCTGTATTTGTGGTTATATTAATGAAATTGTCATATCATCCAAAATACTTTTGCATAAGACTGTCAAATAAAAGTTGTGTTTTGTCCAATGCATTTTGAATAACAACTTTTGATTTGTCGACTTGTTTGACAAACTCTGCGAACCGGATTTGTAAATCCATTGGTGGCCTATACATTTTTATTTGCGCCATCGCACTTAATACCAGATCTCTATTTGCAATTCCTTTTGTCAATCTCTGTGATTGATCATAACAGTAGTCACTGTTTAACATATTTTCAAAGAATACTCCGTTGAGTTTGTCTTTATGAAACTTCAAAACTGCAACATGTACCCAGTTTGCAAATTCAACATCAACATCTATCAACTTTGCTATTCCTGTTGTACCACCCTTACTATATAGCATATCTCCCTTTTCAGGATGACATTTTTTTATAGCATCTTCATAGTCTTCATCAGAAATATATTTTGCTGTTGAAAAATCTATTTCGTGATTAACTATGTTTCGTACTGAAATAAATGGACGTCCGCCACTTTCTTTTCCAATATCAGCAAGAGATTTATGCGGACCATCCTTGATATAGAAGCACTCCTCACCTATAGTGGTTTCTAACCACCTATTAGGATTACTTGATGGATCCCCAAACATCTCGACAAATCGGGCTTTGATGAGATTATCTAACTGCTCAAGTTCTACGTTTCTTTTATCGATAATATCTCTAATCATATCAAGCTTATCGACTACCATGTGTTGTTCCTCTATCTCCGGCACATCAATTCTAATCTTTTTCAAATCTGTTACCGAAAAACTTGCCTGATTAACTGATTTCTTTGTTATGTTGGCAATCTGGCTCCTAAATGGATGTGCATAAAAACTATACCGCGCATAAGCCGGGTCTATTATATCTCTCCTTGCCTTAAGCCTTAGAATATTCATTCCATGTATAATTGTTTCATCGTCCTGTTTCTCATACAAAACAGTCCTGCCCAAATATTGTACACTGTTAATATGTGACATAAGCAAATCGCCATCTTCTAAAACATATGATTCATATTTGGCGATGTCTGTTATACCTGCATATCCCATTCTGTCACGGTTAAACCTATCATTTGCAGTTGTCTCGATCCTAGTAATAGGAAAACCACCATCAACATCACCTTGCTTTATATTAGCTCCGTTCTGTATTTGAAAGAAGCATTCATCTATTGTTCTTTCCATCAATCATCCTCACAAATCTATATTTTATGATGTTATTAATCTTATTCATAATTATTAGTCCGCATGCAGAGCTATTAAGTAGTTAATAAAAGCACAGCAGGATACTAACATAAATTTTGCTTCTTCAAACGTTGAAGATGGTCCACCTATATCACCAGCATGTCTTATACCATTTGCATCAGATGTATATCCATACAAAATATTAAAAGCCTGTTTCATTGCAGGATGAACAGCAATGTTACATTCTTCAACTTTTTTTAACATTGCCCCTAAAGTCGCTTTTCCGCCTTTCATTCCAGTTATTATTTCACAAATAGCTTCAACAGCACTTATACTTTCTTTGATAGAATTTTCATAATCCGGCATATCACGATCTCCCAATAATTTATTGGCTTTAGAAATATGCTCACGTACTGGTTGATAATTATTCACTAACGTTTCTTCAATTGCCTCGACTTCATATACATCACTTATTGGCACAATAATACCATCAACAAATCGATATCCAATATATTCTTGTTCTAGATAATCATTTGCAATATCAAAAACGGATCTTTCTACATAAGTTCTGCTATATCCATTATAATAACTGTATCCTTTATGTTCTTTTAAATACTTATCCCAATATTGTATAATTGCTTCAATTAAAGTCAACACATCATCATAATCATCTTTCTGAATAGTACTATTAATCAACTTAAAAAAAGAATCGTCGTCGTAAGTTTTTCTCATATCTACAGGTATAGCATAAACTGTACTATATATAAATTTTAAAAAATTCTGAATATGATCATTACCATAATAAATTCTATTATCATATACATCTATATATAATTTACTAATCATATTTTGTAATTGAATTCTTGTGCGCTGGTCAAATTCTTTTAACTGTATTTCTGTACTTTCAGGTTTTATTGAATTTCGATCTGAAAATCCCCCTCTTTTACTTACCTTAGCCATATTATCACCTTTCAAAAAATACCTTAGTTTTTCAGCAACTTCTCCAACTCGTCCATCTCCACCTTAATCTGCGCCTCGATCTCCCGAATGCTCGCCAGTATCTCCTCTGTCGGCGGGTACTCTACAGCCACATACTCCACCTGCTTGTATTTATTAATGCTTAGATCATATTCATTATCCACAATCTCCTGTTTTGGCACCAGGAAAGACTTGTCCGTGCGTTTCCGGGCGGTTTCTTTCTCCAGGTTTTGAAACCGCTCAATGATATCAGGAATGTCATTATCAGTAACTGCTGTCCGTTTGTCGTCGAGACTGAATCCATCCACTGTCATATCATAGAACCATACCTGATCCGTTCCTCCATGCTCTGTTTTGGTGAAAATGAGAATTGCGGTAGATACGCCAGCATATGGCTTAAACACACCGGAAGGCATGGAGATCACTGCTTCCAGCCGTTGATTGTCCACGATTTCTTTGCGGATTGCTTTATGTGCCGTAGAGGAACCAAACAGCACACCATCCGGTACGATGCAGGCACACCTGCCACCCACTTTCAAAACCCTGATAAACAATGCCAGGAATAAAAGCTCTGTCTTCTTTGTCTTACATACTTTCAGCAAATCTGCCGATACAGATTCCGCGTCAAGACTTCCCTTAAAAGGCGGATTTGCCAGTACGAGCGTATATTTATCCTTATCGGAATTCTGATCTGATAAGCTATCCCGATACTCAATAAAAGGATTATCAATTCCATGCGTCATCATGTTCATGGCACCGATACGAAGCATGGTCCTATCCATATCGTAACCGTGGAACATGTGATTCATATAGTGATCTTTCTTTGCTTTGTCATAAAATATCTCTTCTTTTTTTGTTTCCTTCAGATATTCACCAGCAGCTACCAAAAATCCGGATGTACCGCAAGCCGGATCGCAAATGATCTCATCACTGGAAGGATTCATCAGCTCCACCATCATGCGTATAATATGACGCGGTGTACGAAACTGTCCGTTCAATCCCGATTGCGCTATTTTGGAAAGCAAATATTCATACACGTCTCCGCGTACATCCACGCTTTGAGACTCATTCATTAACTCATATATACTGTCCAACGCATCTACTACCTTTGACAGCAACAGAGGAGTTGGCAGCTTAAAAATCGCGTCATCCATATATTTTGAGTAAGCACTGTCCTTATCACTGTGCAATGACTTGATAAAAGGAAACACCCACTCCTGCATCACGCTGTACATTCTGTCTGCCGGAAAATCATGAAACACTGACCATTTCAGCTGTGAGCCGTCAATGGTCCTCTCTCCGATCTTTACCTCTTCCGCAAAAATACTCTGAAATGGCAAGCCCAGCATCGCACTCTCTTTGGCACGCTTATTGTCGGAATCATCCAGATCATGGATAAACATCAGGTATGTGATCTGTTCAATAACCTCCAGCGGATTTACAAGCCCTCCCGCCGCAAACACGTCCCATAAGCTGTCTATTTTGTTTTTTAATTCACCTGTAATCATTTGTTTTTATCTCCATTTCAAATAACTTTTTTTTCATACATCTTTTCCGTTCCAGGTATATTTTGTATACCTGCCACCACCTATTTTCAGGATTTCACCCGAATCAATCAGTTCAGCTAAAGCCCTTTGTACCGTAATCTGGCTAATGTCCGGGCATTTTGCCAGAATTTCGGATTTTGTGATTGTGCCTACTGTGCTCTTTATGATTTCCCTCACTCGATCCGGCTTCGACATTCCGGATGTGGTCAAAAGCTCCACTCTTGATGAGAATTCTCTATAGGCAGCCAGAACAACTCCCAACATGTATTTGACAAAGGGTTCATAGTCATTTTTGTTTTCATGCCACTCCAGAGAGCCTGACTGCAGACATTCATAGTAAGACTCTTTTGTGGTCTCGATCAGTTTCTCAATACTGATATATTTTCCTACGATATAGCCTGCCCGATATAACAAAAGCAGTGTCAACAATCTGCTCATTCTTCCGTTACCGTCGTTAAATGGATGAATACAAAGAAAATCCAAAATAAACATGGGAATCAAAATTAAAGAATCTATCTGCCCTTTTTCTGATGCATCTTGAAATGCTATAAAAAGTTTCTCCATAGCTTCCGGCGTCTCCCATGCCGGAACCGGCTGAAATCTCACAAATTTATTGCCTTCAATATCCTCTTCTTCAATAACATTGTCTGCAGTTTTATACTTTCCTCCCACATCATAGCTTTCAAATTTATACAAATCTCTGTGCAACTGCAAAACGGAAGAAGGCTTGGGCGGGATATAATCATGACTCTCATGAATCGTGTTCAAAACATCTCTATACCCTGCAATTTCTCGCTCGTTTCTTGTTTTGGGTCTGGTCTTATCCTTTACCAGCTCCTTCAGCCTATTGTCCGAAGTATAGATTCCCTCAATTTTATTAGAACTCTCCGTACTTTGAATTTTGGCTATCTCCATCAACTGTGTTAAGGTATCTTGTTTTGCTTCAATAAAGAGTGTTTGCTGCCCTTTATATTCATGTATTTGTGTGAGCATGGAAACAATCTCCGGAGTCAATAATTTTTTCCATTTCTCTTTATAATCGTAATCCCTCATTTAAATACCTCATTGCTTTATGATTTTAAATGCACTAAACTAATTATAGTGTATTCTTTAATTTTATCATTGTCAAGATTAATTTTATCATTTTTTATATTTTGATAAAATTAAATAAAATGATTAAATTACTTTTTATTATTCTACAATTCTTGTTTGTTAGACGAGTTACATTCATTGCCATAATTTTTGCATTCATTAATTGCTCGCTATCCTATTTTTCCCTGCATCACCTCCAAATCTGTCTTTTTTCTCTAATGCATCTATAAAAATGGGCAAAAAAAGGGGGCAAAAATTTTCCAATTTTTTGGCTCATTTTTGCCCCAAAACCACTATATGTTGTGGTTGAAACCCTATTTTTTGTTATTTTTCCACAAGCTGCATCATTATTGCGACCTCAACGTGTACCGTCATCCCGAACTGATCCACCGCCCTGACCTTCTTCACCTCATATCCGCCCTCGCAAAGCACCTTCAAATCCCTGGCTAACGTTGCAGAATCGCAGCTCACATACACAATCCGCTCCGGCCGCATTTTGAGCATGGTATCCAGACATGCCTCATCACAGCCCTTTCTGGGCGGGTCTACCACGATCACATCCGGGTGCAGCATGTCCTGCACTGCATCGCTGGCCCCCTTGCTCAGCCTCTCGTAAAACTCCGGCAGCACCTCTTCCGCTTTGCCCACATAGAATTCTGCGTTCCGGATACCGTTCCTGCGGGCGTTTTCCTTCGCGTCTTCAATGGCCTGGGGCACGATCTCCACGCCGTATACTTTTCCCGCATGGGTTGCCAGAAACAGCGAGATTGTGCCGATTCCGCAATACAGGTCCCATACGGACTCTTTTCCCGTGAGGCCGGTATATTCCAAAGCCAGACTGTAAAGCTTCTCGGTCTGCACCGGATTCACCTGATAAAAAGACAGCGGCGAAATGTGGAAGTTCAGCTCCTGGCCGGTAAACGGATAACCGCTCTTTTGCATATCCCGCACATGAATGGTGTCGGAGATGGTCGCACTGCCCCACAGGGTATGGATCTCCCGTCCCATGATCACATTGGTCTGTTCGGTGTTGATGCTCACCGAGATGCTAGTCATTCCCTTGATCTTCGCGAGCTTATCCAGCAATTCCTGCTGCCCGCTCATATATTCCAAAAACCCGCCTTTTCCTGCACTGACTCCTGCCGTGTCCGCTTTCCTGTTCTCTTTATTTTTCCCGGGCTTCCAATTCAACACCAGACACACCATGATCTCTCCGCTGGTAAAGCCCTTACGGATCAGCACATGACGCACGAGTCCCTGCCCTGTGACCTCATCATACGCAGGAATCCTGTATACTTTCATATGCTCCAGAATCAGCTTCAGGATCTCCTCATTTTCCGGCACGCCCAGAGCACAGTTCAGGTTCGATATGATGCTATGTGTCCTGCCGGCGTAAAAGCCAGCCACCGGGTTTCCCTCCTTATCTGTTCCCACGGGATATTGCGCCTTGTTGCGGTAATGAAAAGGTTCCTCCATTCCCACGATGGGCTCCATGACCGAGTCCACAAAATCCTCTGTAAACCCGCCGATCCGGATCAGATTATTCCGCACCTTATTTTGCTTAAATCGCAGCTGGCTCTCATAGGACATGCTCTGCAGCTGGCACCCGCCACATTGTCTGTGTACAGGGCAGACCGCATCTACCCTGTCTACGGAGGGTTCAATAATCTCCTCCAAACGGGCAAAGGCATAATTCTTCTTCACCTTGATGAGTTTGACCCTGGCCGTATCTCCGATCACGGTGTCCTTCACAAATAAGGTGAAGCCGTCCACCTTGCCGATGCCTTCACCCTCATTGCTCATATCTTCAATTTTAACTGTCAGATAATTGTTTTTCTTATATTCCATCTTTTATTTCCATGTTGTTAATGTCAAATTTCGTCTTCTGAAACAAGATATGGAAAACTGTGCATCCGAATAAGCGTTTGTGCAGTTTGACATATCGGCACTTGCAAAAAAATTTCAGACCTTACTCTCTGGTTGCCCGCAGATTTGACTCAAACATTCTGTTGTAGCCAAACCACCCCTTATTGTCCTGATTGTTTTCCAGGATCTCTTTGAAGGTCTCCATCTTGGCGTCCGTGTCGTCCGCATAGTTCAGCGCCACCGCCTCGATCAGCGCCGGCAGCTTCGGCGAACCGTACTCATATTTGCCGTGATGCGCCAGGATACAGTGCTGCAGCTGCACCAGCTGGGTGTGGGGAAATCCCGGGATCTGGGCCGCCCGCTCCGCCACCATCTGGGAACCCATGACAATATGGCCCAGAAGCTGTCCGTCATCGGTGTAATCGTTCTCCGGAAGAGGGGAAATCTCCTTCGTCTTTGCTATATCGTGGCACATCGCCGCAGTCAGGAGCAGGTCGCGGTTCAGGATCGGATACGCTGTGGAATAATAGTCGCAGAGCTTCGTCACGCTCAGGGTATGCTCCAGGAGCCCGCCCATGAATCCGTGGTGCACGCTCTTTGCCGCGGTGGACGTCTTAAACGCCTTGACAAACGTTTCATCCTTGATAAACAGATTCTCCAGAAGCTGACGGTACCAATCCTGCTTGATGGTTTTGATCAGATGACAGAGTTCTTCATACATGGTATCAATGTTTTTGGAGCTCACCGGAAGATAATCCGCCGGATCATACTCTCCCTCCTGACAGACGCGGATACGCTTCACATTGACCTGCAGCATTCCCTGAAAACTGGTCACTTCCCCATACACGTCAATATAGTCCAGTGCGTCATAGTCTCCGATCCCCTGGCTGTTGGGGTCCCAGACCTTGGCGTCCATGGTACCGGTCTTATCCTGCAGGATCACGTTTTCATAGGGCTTGCCGTTCTTGGTCAGCGCGGCCTGTTTGTGTTTACACAGATAAATTGCGGAGACATTGTCCCCCTCTTTCAGCTCTTTCAGATACCTCATCTTAAAATTCAAACCTTTCTGTCCATTTTTTCTTATCTTTTCTTATCTCTCACCCAGAGTCACTTCCATGTCCATCTCTTTATATTCACCCATAGCCGCGCGCATCACTTTCAGCCGCACGGTGGATCCCACTGTCTCGTCCATGAGCGCCGTGATGTAATCGCTATAATCCTTAATCGCGACTTCGCCGAATCCCACCAGCACATCACCGCGCTGGATGCCTGCGCGCATGGAAGGGGAACCCATATCAACCTCCCGCACAAATGCGCCGTAGGGAACTCCCAGATCCCGATTGGCCTCCTCCGTCACATCCGTTCCGTTGATCCCAAGATACGCCATAGGTGTTTCGTTGGACATTTTTTCAATGCTTTTCTTGATCTCGGAAATACCGATGGCTGTCACCATATTTTTCATATCCGTACCGGTTCTCTGACTGGTGATCACACCCAACACCTGACCCTGTAGATTAAACAGAATTCCGCCGGCATTCTGACTGCCGTAGATATCTGTCTGCAAAAATTTATAATAGGCATCGGACTGCTGGCCCTGGACACTCACCGCGGAAACCATGCCATATCCGATGGATCCGCCGATTCCCATAGGACTTCCCAATGCAACTACCGGCGTACCTATGATGGTTCGCACACCGGAAATACCCAGAGGTGCAATTTTAATGCCAGTTTCTTCATTCATCATCTGCTCCGGTATATTTTCCAGATCAACAGCCAGAACCGCCAGACCGGTCGCTTTGTCCTGCCCCTTTAAAACCGCCGGAATAGAAAAATTTCCGCTGACGGTATTTTCCAGATAGACAAAACTCAGGCTCAGACTTTCCGCTTTTCTAAGCGGCGCATAATCCGCCAATACCAAAAGTTCCTTGCCGTTGTTTGCGATCACCACGCCGTAGGATTTGATCCTGCTCTCCTCCACATTGTTAAACCAGTCCACATTGGAGCTCACACCCGTCACAGTCACCATACAGTGATTCAGTTCCTTGACATAGCGGCTCATATCCGTATACATCTGCTTGTAATTGTTTCTGTCCAAAACAAGCTGGGACAGAATGTCCTGTGTAGGGTCCACGGGATTCTCTGTGCCCGCACTGCTCTCCGGGACAAGGTTCTCCGAGAGCATCTCCTCCGGCGCCATCTCCTCCTGATCTTCCGGGAATACGATGGGATCCGGTTCTTCCTCCGGATGCAGCTTGTTGCTGATCACAGGCTCCATCAACAGGAAAGTCAGGCATGCGACCGTGCCGAACACCACCGCCATGACCGCCGTGATGACGGTACGGCGGATCAGCTTTCGCTTATTGATTGGCCTTTCTTTTATTTTTTCTATCATAAAATCATTTTGCAGTTCATTCTGCTTGTTTTGATCTTGTTCCATCATATGTCTTCCCGCTTTCCGTTATTATGCACTCTATTTTATTGATCCCGCATAGCACTGCCAATGTCAGCCAGGGAATGTGATTAAACAACTGTTTATTTTGTGCTTCCCAAAGCATAAGAAACAAAAACAATCCGAATACGGTCAGGTAATGAAAAAACATAAAATCGTCCTGCCCGTATCGAAAAACCTGAAAGAAACCGCCCAGGATCATGAGAAAAAGAACCGCGTAAAAGAAACCTGTGGAAGTACAGGTATATTTCCAATAATACTCGCCTTCGGTGTCAAAAAATTGCCACAAAACAGTTTCTCTGACAGGATAAGTCAGGGAAGTAGGCTGAATATCCCCCGATGCAAAAATGGCAGATGTTTTCCTGGTCATATGCTCTGCGTCAAATATATTTTTCCACTTTTCCCGGATGACCGCTCTACAGTTTTTCTGTCTCACGTCCGCATTGGGGCTCGACAGACACATTTGCACCAGCTCGCCGTTCTCTGCGTAGGTTCCGTTTCCCCCAAGTCCCATTGCAATCCAGTATTCCGTGGGCATTTTTAACCGGTATTCGTTTTGGGCGGAAGGATAGTTTTCTTTGTACAGACCGAACCCTTTCACTACCAGGGCAGCCATCGCCAATATCCAAAAAATCTCGATGAAGCCTCTCTGTTCCTTGGCATTCAACAGCCATAAGATGATAAAAGCCACTAAACTGATCGCCGCGGTTGCCTTCACACAGGCAGCCATACCCCAGAACAGACCTGCACAGGTAAGGCAGACTGCTTTTTTCCAGGTTGAATTATAGAATTTCCGGGACGCGCAGATCCATAAGGTAAACGCAATCAAGCTTCCGGAAAAGCTCAGTTGATCCGAATAGAACGCGTTTGCGGAGCTCCATACGGGTGTCCACAGAGTAAATACCGCCATTGCAAACCAGCGCATGGAATATTTTTCCGGAAAAAAGATGCCCGCCAGATAAGAAATACAGCCCATACAGACCACCATCTGCAGTACGTTCAGTCCCAGCACAAAATAAAACGGATCCGCAAACCCCAGTGAGATTCCCGCCTTCATACCTGCGGCAAGAACGGTCAGAACTCCCAGGTTGTTGGTCCACATGCTGAAATAGTCCCAATTTCCTGTTGCATCTCCGCCGGCGAGAGAAAGCGCCGTATCATAGACAGCCTTATAGTCCGTGACCGGATCTGCCCGCAGCAGTACGCTGACATAGTACAGAGCCACCCCGTAAAGGAGAAGACCGATCGTCTCCGTCACGCGGGAAAATTTTGCGATCTGTACGTCTTTTTTGATCAGTAGTCTTTCCATCAGCCCCAGGATCAGACGGACAGCAGACAGCAAAAATACCCATACCAGCATATATACAAAGATTCTGCCGGGTATCAGATTATTTTGGGGGTGCAGGATGGAAACCGTCAGGATCGCAATCAGGCACGGTACAAATATAATATACAAAGCACGCTTCATATCCCTATTTCACCTCTATTTTCCTATTTTACCATATGCCCTTCACAAATTCTACACTGTTTCTTGCGGTTGTGTGCCTTTTCATATATAATAGAGCTATGAATGATAAAGTTTTAAAGACCTTAGAATATGACAAGATAATAGAGCAGTTGACGGACAAGGCGGATTCCGAGCCGGGCAAAAAACTCTGCCGGGAACTGAAGCCGTCCACGAATCTGGGTGAGATCCGCAGATGGCAGCAGGAGACCAAGGATGCCCTGACACGCCTTTTTCAGACGGGCAGCACCTCCTTCGGAAATAACAGAGATCTGGGATTTTCCATAAAATCCCTGGAGATAGGCAGTGCTTTATCCGCGTCGGAATTGCTGAAGATAGCGGCAATGCTGGACAATGTGAACCGCATTAAGACTTACGGCAGAAAAGAGCGGGAGGATGCTCCGGAAGACAGTCTGCAGGCATATTTTGACCAGCTCACGCCCCTGACCCAGATTGCGGCAGAAATCAACCGCTGTATTCTGGCCGAAGACGAGATTGCCGACGATGCCAGCCCAAAATTAAAAAGTATCCGCCGCGCCAAGATCACAGCTAATGAAAAGATCCATGCGCAGCTGACATCTATGCTGAACGGCGCCTATCGCACTTATCTGCAGGACGCCGTGATCACCATGCGTAATGACCGTTACTGTATCCCGGTAAAAGCGGAGTATAAGAGCCAGGTGAGCGGTATGGTGCATGACCAGTCCTCCACCGGCTCTACCTTTTTCATTGAGCCTGCCGCCGTTGTCAGTCTGAACAATCAATTGAAAGAACTGGATCTGCAGGAACAGGAAGAGATCGCTGTGATCCTGGCGGACTTAAGCGCCCAGGCGGGAGAGCATACGGAAGAATTGTCGGTAAACCAGAAGATCCTGACGCTTCTGGATTTCGTTTTTGCCAAAGGGAAGCTTGCGCTGGAGCAAAATGCCACAGAGCCCATGTTCAACAGAAAGCGTTACATCCATATCCGCAAGGGACGGCATCCCTTGCTGGACAAGAAAAAAGTCGTCCCCATTGACATTCATCTGGGGAGAGACTTTGATCTGCTGGTTGTGACAGGGCCTAATACCGGCGGAAAAACGGTTTCTCTAAAGACGGTGGGACTTTTTGTGTTGATGGGACAGTCCGGCCTGCACATTCCGGCCATGGACCGGTCGGAACTCTCGGTATTTACAGAGGTTTACGCGGATATCGGAGATGAGCAGAGTATCGAACAGAGTCTGTCCACATTTTCCTCCCATATGACGAGGATTGTCCACATTTTACAACATGCGGATGAGCATTCCCTCTGTCTGTTTGACGAGCTGGGAGCAGGTACGGATCCCACCGAGGGTGCGGCGTTGGCCATCGCCATCTTAAATTACCTGCACGATCGGGGAATCCGCACAATGGCCACCACGCATTACAGCGAGCTGAAAATCTATGCGCTTTCCACGGAATTTGTGGAAAACGCCTGCTGTGAATTTAATGTGGAAACCCTGCGTCCCACTTACAAACTGCTGATCGGAATACCCGGAAAGAGCAATGCCTTCGCCATTTCTTCCAAACTGGGACTGTCGGATGAGATCATTGACGCCGCAAAGGCGCAGATCAGCAAAGAAGATGAAAGTTTTGAAGATGTGATCGCGGATCTGGAACAAAGCCGCGTCACCATTGAGCAGGAACGCAGGGAAATCTCGGAATACAAAGAACGGATCCGCACGCTGGAAGGCCAGCTGCGCCAGAAAAACGAGAAGCTGGACCAGTCGAAAGACCGGATCCTGCGGGAAGCCAATGAGCAGGCGAGAGCGATCCTGCAGGAAGCCAAGGATGTGGCGGACGAGACCATACGCGATTTCAACAAGGCGGTCAACTCCGGCATGGATATCAAGGAGCTGGAGCAGAAGCGCCAGAAGCTCCGTGACCGAATCAATGATAAAAACGAGCGCCTGAGCCTGAAAAATAAAAACACAGACAAACCTGCTGCCGGTGTGAAGCAGGAGAGGATCGATCCTCAAAAACTGAAAAAAGGCGATTCCGTAAAGATTCTTTCCATGGGTCTGAAGGGAATTGTAAGTTCCCTGCCGGACGCAAAAGGAAACCTTTTCGTACAGTGCGGGATCATGCGTACCCAGGCGAATATAAAGGATCTGGCACCGGTAAGCGAAAATGACATCACCGCGCCGGGTTACACCCCAAGCCGCAGTATGTCAAAGAAGAATTCGTCCTCCGGCATCAAAATGTCCAAATCCCTCTCGGTGTCCACAGAGCTGAACCTCCTGGGACGTACTGTGGATGAGGCATTGTCGGAGCTGGATAAATATCTGGATGATGCCTATCTGGCCCATCTGCCCAGTGTGCGCATCGTGCACGGCAAAGGCACGGGAGCGCTGCGGAATGCGGTCCACAATCATCTGAAAAAAATGAAGTATGTGAAAGAGTATCGTCTGGGCGAATACGGTGAAGGAGATGCCGGCGTTACGATTGTAACTTTTAAATAGCGGGAAAGGAAAGGAAACAATGGCAAGCAAACAGAAAATTTTAATTGTGGACGACGACAATAATATTGCCGAGCTGATCTCCCTGTATCTGACGAAAGAGTGCTTTGAGACCATGATCGTCAATGACGGAGAATCGGTGCTTCCGGCCTGCACCAGCTTCGGTCCGAATCTGATCCTCTTAGATCTGATGCTTCCGGGAATGGACGGCTATCAGGTGTGTCGTGAAGTGCGCGCAAAATATTCTTTCCCGATCATTATGCTCTCCGCGAAAGGGGAGGTTTTTGACAAAGTACTGGGACTGGAACTGGGTGCTGACGATTATATTGAAAAACCCTTTGATTCCAAGGAACTGGTAGCAAGGGTAAAGGCGGTACTGCGCCGTTACAAACCTGCTGCCCAGACCGAGGAAGTGAAAAATGAAAAGTGTGTGGAATATCAGGATCTCTCCATCAATCTGACAAATTATTCCGTGCTCTATATGGGAGAGACGGTGGATATGCCGCCGAAGGAGCTGGAACTGTTGTATTTCCTGGCCGCTTCACCAAACCATGTTTTTACCAGAGAGCAGCTGCTGGATCAGATCTGGGGATATGAGTACATCGGCGATACCAGAACGGTAGATGTGCACATCAAGCGCCTGAGAGAGAAGATTAAGGACCACGCCAATTGGAAAATTTCCACCATCTGGGGAATCGGTTATAAATTCGAGGTTCGAAACGGATGAGAAAGACACTTTATCTGAAATTTGTACTGGCTTATTTCATATTCGCCGTGTTTGCTTTCATAGCCGTGACCATGTTTGTGCCCAGCATGACAAGGGAACAGCTGGTGCGTGAGAAGGCAGAGTCTTTGTACGCGGAAGCTACACTGATCTCGGAAAATTACGCCAGCGGACTCTATACCAGCGAAATCAGTCTGGAGGAGGTAAAGACACAGCTGGACTCTCTGGCCGTTTACCTGGACAGCGTGATCCGTATCATCAATCCCTCCGGCCGTCTGGTGCTGGATACAGATAATCCGATCAACGTGGAGGACGCCGTGATCATAGAGAATTTTGATCCCACGATCACCAAGGGATCCTATTACACGGTGGACAAATTTTTCGGTCAGTATCAGGACAATGTGCTCAGCGTATTTGCGCCGATCACTTCCGACTACAAGGTAAAGGGATATGTTGTGATCAACCATGAGATGAGCGCCATAGAGACCTCCTGCAACAATATTTTGAATATTTCCTATATCACGCTGGTGATCACGATTTTGCTCTCGGTGATCATTCTGATCTTTTTCACCGAGATGGTGTATGCGCCTCTGACCAAGATCACGTATGCCACAGAGCAATACGCATCCGGCAACATGCACTATGAATTTCAGGTGGACAGCGACGACGAGATGGGATATCTGGCGGCCTGTCTGAATTATATGGCAAGCGAGATTGCAAGAGGAGAGGACGACCAGAAAAAATTTGTGGCAAATGTCTCCCATGACTTCCGCTCTCCGCTGACCTCCATTCACGGCTATCTGGAGGCTATGCTGGACGGGACGATTCCGCCGGAGCTGCATGAAAAGTATCTTAATATCGTGCTGAATGAGACGGAACGTCTGACCAAGCTGACCAACAGCCTTTTGACCCTGAATAATCTGAACACCAAGGGAATGCTGTTGGAGAAAACGGATTTTGACATCAATCAGGTGATCCGGCGGGTGGCTGCCACTTTTGAAGGAAGCTGCCGCCAGAAAAACATCGCCATCGAGGTCATCCTGACCGGTGAAAAAATGTATGTCAACGCGGACAAGGGCAAGATTGAGCAGGTATTGTACAATCTGACCGACAATGCCATCAAATTCAGTCATCAGAATTCCGTGATCAAAATTGAGACAACGGAGAAGAAAAATAAGCTTTTTATCTCCGTAAAGGATGCCGGAATCGGGATTCCGAAGGAGGACCAGAAGCTGATCTGGGACCGTTTTTACAAATCCGATCTGTCCCGCGGAAAAGATAAAAAGGGAACCGGTCTCGGCTTATCCATCGTCAAGGAGATCATTAATTCCCACGATGAACATATTAATGTGATCAGTACGGAGGGAGCGGGAAGCGAATTTATTTTCTCTCTTCCCCAATCCAGTATAAACGAAGAGGAGGACGATCCAGTATGACCGATCAGGAGTTGATCGTAAATTTATCCCATGCGGACCAGTTTTATGCCATTTTCTGCAACTTTACCCATATGCCTTATGTAGAGTGTGATGAGGAGACTTATTCCGACAAGGCATTTCTGTTTTTTGACGAAGAGAAGGCAAAAGAATTTGCGCAGACATATAAAGGCGGAAAGCAATCCCTCACCGCAGTGAAAGTGGAACAGAATCTGGCAACGCGGTTTCTGGCTTCTTTGATTGCGGAAGGATTCGACATGCTCAGTGTCCATGATGAGGAAGTATATCTTTTGCCGATCGATCAGCTGATCACACGCACTCTGCAGGAGGGCGCTAAGAAACCCATTGAAAATCCTGCGCTTCAGCTTTCCATGATGTATTTTCTGCAGCAGATCCAGATTGCCCAGACAGAGGAAGAGAAAGAGGAAGTCCGCAGCAGAGAAGAAGAGATGATGGCAAATATCGCCAGAGCTGTCTATCTGGTACCTTTCACGGAAATGGAAGGGGAGACGGATAATGATGGTGAAAGAAAGGTTTCCATTACCCATTTGGTGAATGAAGCGGGAGATGCTTTTATTCCTTTGTTTACCGATATCGACGAATTTGTAAAGATCAGACCCAAGGAGGGAACCACGAATTTCCTCCCCATGAGTTTTCAGAAAATCCGTGATATCAAGCGGGATGACAATGTCATATTCATCATCAATCCCGGAAGTGTGCATCTTCAGCTGAACCAGCATAATCTGGAAGCTGTTGACAACAGATTCGGTGATCAGTCTAAATAGAAGGTGTTTATAAAAGGAGTTTAGTCATGCCTGACGAGAAAGCCTTTGAGGCAGCAAAACAAAAGATCATAGGTGTAGACAGGCAGCATCTGGGCATCGGCACTTTATCGGAGAAGACAGTTCATGCGATCCTAAAAAACTATATGGAACCGGATGAGGATCACCAGGAGATTCCCATTGAAAATTATGTGGCGGATATTTACAGAGACGGGGAAATCATCGAAATCCAGACCAGACAGTTTAATAAAATGAGGAATAAACTGACCTCTTTTCTCCCCCTCTATCCTGTCACGATCGTCTATCCGATCCCAAGGGAAAAATGGGTGATCTGGATTGATGAGGAGACTGGAGAGTTGAGCAAACCAAGGAAGTCCCCTTTAAAGGGAACACCCTATACCGTTTTTCCGGAACTCTATAAGATCAAAATGTTTCTGAAGGATCCGAATATCCGCCTGAGATTGATCCTCATGGATATGGAAGAGTATAAATTGCTGAACGGCTGGAGCAGGGATAAAAAAAAGGGGTCCAGCCGTTACGACCGGATCCCGATGCAGTTGGTCCGGGAAGTAGAGATCAACTGTATAGAAGATTATATGCAATTTGTTCCCTATGAACTGGAAGAGGAATTCACGGTGAAGGAATTTGCCAAGGCCGCTCACATTCCGGCTAAACTTGCCGGTGTGGTAGTCAACATTCTTTCTTATATCGGTACCATCGACCGGACAGGCAAAAATGGCAGGGCATATTCCTATAAAGTTCATGAATAAATTTTTTACGCTTCCGATTCTGTTTCCAGGATGCTGTCTCTCGCATAAAGCAGTTTCAAAACAATAGGCGTTGCAATACTGGAAACCATGATCAACAAAATGACGGCCGTAAAATATACAGGGGAGAGCAGTCCCACGGACAATCCTTTCTGGGACACAATCAATGCCACTTCACCTCTGGTCATCATTCCCACGCCGATCTTCAAAGAATCCAAAGAATTGAACCGGCAGATTTTCGCCATCAATCCACAACCCAAAATCTTACACAAAAGAGCCATGATCACAAAGCAAACCGCAAAGAGCATAATGCTTCCGTCCACATTTTCAATGTTTGTCTTCAATCCGATACTGGCAAAGAAGATCGGACCAAACAGAAGATAGGAGTTTGTATCGGTCTCATGGGCAATGTAGTTGGAATCCTTGATGGAACAAAGGATGATACCAGCCACATAAGCTCCCGTAATGTCTGCAATTCCGAAATATTTCTCAGCAATATAGGAAAGGAAGAAGCAGAGTGCCAGTCCCAAAATCGGAATTCTCCTGGTGTGGGGATACCTCTCATCAAAAATACTGAATAATTTAAAGATCAAAAATCCGATCACAATGACCGTAGCAAAGAATAAAAGTGTTGAAATCACAACCTTTCCGGGATTGGAATCCGGGCTCTTAAATCCAACCACAAAGGTCAGGACCACGATACCGATCACATCATCAATGATGGCAGCGCTGAGGATCGTCGTTCCCACTTTTCCCTTTAATTTGCCAAGCTCTTTCAGGGATTGTACGGTGATACTTACACTGGTGGCCGTCATGATCACACCGATAAACACCGCCATATAAAATTTCTCAGATCCCCAGGGAGCACCGCCGTAAAAGGCCATATACAAAAGCGTACCACCCAAAAGCGGAACAAACACGCCTGAGCAGGCGATCAAAAATGCGATCGGTCCTGTTTTCATCAGTTCCTTCAGATCCGTTTCCAGACCCGCGGAAAACATCAGTAAGATCACACCGATCTCCGCCATCTGCGCCAGAAAATCACTCTGCTGCACCAGCCCTAAGAGACTGGGTCCAATCAAAAGTCCCGCGATGATCTCACCCACAACCTGCGGAGCCTTCAACTTTCTTGCCACCAATCCAAAAAATTTTGCAAATACAATAATGATCGCCAGATCCTTGAGAATTAAATACGCTTCCATGATATCTCTTCCCTCATTTGTTATTATATTTTATTTATCTTACGCGCACTCCATATAATCTACACCCAAAATCAAATAATTTCAAGAGAATTCATAAAAAAGAAGCCTGCATTCCATGCAGACTTCCCTTTTTTCCTTATTTTGGTTTTCCTTATTCCTTTGTTTGTTCGGACTCATCGGCGTTTTCGGATTCGCTGGAATTGTCGGACTCGTCGGATTCAATATCCTCCACTTCCTCGCCACTTTCATTTTCAACCCTGTCGCGAACCTTTGCGATCCGGGCAATCTTTACGCCCTTGTCCAGATTCATCATCTTGACGCCCGAGGTGATCCTGCCAAGTAAGGAGATGTCTTCAATGCGAAGCTGGATCACAATTCCCTCCGTAGTGATCATCATCAGCTCATATTCATCCTTCACCGCCTTGAATCCCACTACATCGCCGGTTTTCTCTGTGATCTTGTAGCACTTCACACCCTTACCGCCACGATTCTGAACCTTGAATTCATCCATCTCGGTACGTTTTCCGAGACCGTGCTCCGATACAATGAGCATGTATTCGCCCTGGGAGCGGAGCTGCATACCGATCACTTCGTCATTCGGCATCAGATTCATACCAATCACGCCCATGGAGGATCTTCCGGTCGCACGTACGTCCGTCTCTTTAAAGCGGATACACATACCCTGTCTGCTCACCAGGAAGATCTCACTGTCTGCGTCGGTTACTTTTACTTCGATCAACTCGTCATCATCCCTCAGGTTGATGGCAGTGAGACCTGTCTTGCGCACATGGGCATATTCGGAGAGAGGCGTTTTCTTCACAATACCCTTCTTGGTCGCCATGAACAGGTATTTATCCTCTTCATATTCCTTGATAGAGATCATGGCCGTGATCTTTTCTCCGGGCTGCAGCTGCAGCAGGTTGATCACAGCGGTTCCCCTGGCGGTACGGCTGGCCTCCGGAATCTCATAGGCCTTTAATCTGTACACACGTCCCATATTGGTAAAGAAATTCAGATAATGATGGGTCGTGCTCAGAAGCAAATCCTCAATATAGTCATCCTCAATGGTCTGCATTCCCTTGATTCCCTTGCCTCCACGGTTCTGAGATTTGAAATTATCCACTGTCATCCGCTTGATATAGCCCAGACTGGTCATGGTGATAATGGTATTCTCGTAAGGGATCATATCCTCCACGGAAATATCAAACTCATCGAATCCGATGGTGCTTCTTCTGTCATCGCCGTATTTTTCGGCAATCATCATAATTTCCTCTTTGATGACGCCAAGCAGCAATTTTTCATCGGCCAAAATCGCTTTCAACTCCGCAATCCGGATTTCCAGCTCTTTATGCTCATTTTCCAGCTTTTCTCTCTCCAGGCCGGTGAGTGCTCTCAGACGCATATCCACAATATTCTGTGCCTGCACATCTGAAAATTCAAATCGCTCGATCAGTCTGTCCTTTGCAATCTGTGTAGTCTGGCTGCTCCGGATGATAGAGATGACTTCATCAATAAAATCAAGTGCCTTTAAGAGACCCTGCAAAATATGATCTCTTTCCTCTGCCTTATTCAGATCATATTTGGTTCTGCGGGTAACCACATCCTCCTGATGCTTCAGATAATACTTAAGCATCTCTAAAAGACTCATAACCTTCGGCTCATTATTGACAAGGGCCAGCATGATCACACCGAAAGTATCCTGCAGCTGGGTATGCTTATAAAGCTGATTTAACAGCACATTTGCATTCACGTCCTTGCGCAGCTCGATCACCACGCGGACCCCTTCGCGGTTTGACTCGTCGCGGATATCCGTGATGCCGTCAATCCGCTTGGTCTTTACCAATTCTGCAATCTTTACGATTAGATTGGCTTTGTTCACCATGTAGGGCAGTTCCGTTGCAATGATCTGGCTCTTTCCGTTGGGAAGGGTCTCGATATTGGTTACCGCGCGCACAATGATCTTGCCGCGTCCGGTGCGGTATGCCTCCTCGCAGCCCCTGGTACCCATGATCAGACCGCCGGTGGGAAAATCAGGTGCTTTGACAATGGACATGACCTCTTCGATGGTAGTGTCTCTGTTTTCCTGCACTCTGTTGTCAATGATCTTCACCACTGCATTAACTACTTCCCGCAGATTGTGAGGCGGGATATTGGTCGCCATACCGACTGCAATACCGGTAGTACCGTTTACCAGAAGGTTCGGATAACGGCTGGGCAGTACCACGGGCTCTTTCTCTGTATCATCAAAGTTCGGTACAAAATCCACCGTATCTTTATTGATATCCGCAAGCAGTTCCATGGAAATCTTGGAAAGTCTTGCCTCGGTGTAACGCATGGCAGCGGCACCGTCTCCGTCCATGGAACCGAAATTTCCGTGGCCGTCTACGAGAGGATATCTGGTAGACCATTCCTGCGCCATATTGACCAATGCGCCGTAGATGGAACTGTCTCCGTGAGGATGATATTTACCCATGGTGTCGCCGACGATACGGGCACTTTTACGGTGCGGTTTGTCGGGACCGTTGTTCAATTCGATCATGGAATAGAGCACACGGCGCTGCACGGGTTTTAAACCGTCGCGCACGTCCGGGAGCGCACGGGAAGCGATTACGCTCATGGCATAATCGATATAAAATGTTTCCATCCGCTCTTTCAGATCGACTTCATGAATTTTGTCCACCTCCGGAGTACCAGGAGCATTGTCAAAAATATCGTCGTTCATAATAGACCTCACTATCTATTCAATCAGTATTAAATATCCAGATTCTTTACGTACCTTGCATTTTCTTCGATAAACTCGCGGCGGGGCTCCACTTTATCACCCATCAGAGTGGTAAAGGTCAGATCCAGTTCGGATTCGGAGTCCTCCTCATAGTTTACGCGGAGCAGAATACGTTTCTCCGGATCCATGGTTGTCTCCCAGAGCTGTTCCGCATCCATCTCACCCAGACCTTTATAACGCTGGATCTTGTTGTTCTGGTCACGACCCACTTCCTGCAGGATCTGATCCAGTTCCTCATCACTGTAGGCATACCATACCTTTTTATTTTTCTCCAACTTATAGAGGGGCGGTTTTGCGAGATATACATGTCCCTGCTTGATCAATTCCGGCATAAAACGATACAGGAAAGTGAGCAGAAGCGTACTGATATGCGCGCCGTCCACATCCGCATCGGTCATCAGGATGATCTTATTGTAGCGGAGCTTCGTGATATCAAAATCTTCATGAATACCGGTACCGAAAGCAGTGATCATCGCTTTGATCTCTGCATTGGCATAAATACGGTCAAGTCTTGCCTTTTCCACATTCAAAATCTTACCGCGCAGCGGAAGGATTGCCTGCGTTGCACGGGAACGGGCCGTCTTGGCACTGCCTCCTGCGGAATCTCCCTCCACGATATAAATCTCGCAGTTTGCAGGATCTTTGTCCGAACAATCCGCCAGTTTACCGGGAAGCGCCATCCCCTCCAGGGCAGTTTTTCTTCTGGTCAGATCCCTTGCTTTTCTGGCCGCTTCTCTGGCTCTCTGCGCCAAAATTGATTTTTCACAGATAGATTTTGCCACAGAAGGATTCTGCTCCAAAAAGTAAGTCAGCTGCTCACTCACGATACTGTCAACAGCACCTCTTGCCTCACTGTTTCCGAGCTTTTGCTTGGTCTGTCCCTCAAACTGAGGATCCTCAATCTTGACGCTGACGATCGCCGTCAGACCTTCTCTGATATCTTCGCCGGTCAGATTCTGCTCGCTTTCCTTCAAAAGCTTTGCATTACGGGCATAGTCATTAAAGGTCTTTGTCAGAGCATTTCTGAAGCCAACCAGATGCGTACCGCCTTCCGGCGTATTGATATTATTGACAAAACTGAATACACTCTCGTTATAAGAATCGTTATGCTGGAAAGAAACTTCCACATAAACATTATTCTTTTCACCCTCAAAATACAGAATGTTCGGATAGAGAGGCTCCTTGCTCTTATTCAGATAAGCGACAAACTCCTTAATCCCGCCCTTATAATAAAATTCAATGACCTTCTGTCTCTGTCCGTTATCCAGCGTAATATAATGGGTTTTGCCTATTTTTCCTCCGGTAAAGGTTTTTACCTCATCATTTTTATCTGCTTCCGCTCTGGCAAGAAGTTCATCAATCTGTTTCTTTTCCAGTTCTTTTTCGGTATCCGTTGTCTGAGTTAATTCCACAGATACAGGAGCTGACGAGGAATTCTCATCCGTTTCCTCCTTGCGGTCGTCTCTCAGAATAATGCGGAGACCCTTTGTCAAAAAGGCCATTTCCCGCAGACGTCTCTTTAACACATCAAACTCATAGACAGTCGTCTCGGTAAAAATTGTCTTATCCGGCAGGAAAGTGACCGTCGTGCCCGTCTTATCTTCCGGACAGGTTCCGATCTCTTTCATGGGGTAGCATACAATTCCTCTTTCATAACGCTGCTTATAAACTTTACCGTTCTGACAGATGGTAACTTCAAGCCATTCAGAGAGAGCATTTACGACAGAAGCGCCCACGCCGTGCAGACCGCCGGATACCTTGTATCCTCCGCCGCCAAACTTTCCGCCGGCATGCAGGATCGTAAATACGACCTCCACAGCGGGTTTTCCGGACTTATGATTGATTCCCACAGGAATACCGCGCCCGTTATCCACAACCGTGATGGAATTATCCTCATTAATCGTCACATCGATGGTATCACAATAACCTGCAAGCGCTTCATCCACTGCATTGTCTACAATTTCATAGACAAGATGATGAAGACCCCTGCTGGAAGTAGTACCGATATACATACCGGGTCTTTTCCGAACCGCTTCAAGACCCTCCAAAATCTGGATCTGATCCGCACCGTATTCGTTTTCAACGGTGGTATCACTCATATGATGGCTCATGCTTTCATCCACTACATTACTGTTGTTTTCACTCATGATCATTACACCTTTCGTCATTACTCATAAGTTTAACTTTTCCGTCGCTTACCTGAAACACCCGGTTGATCTCAAATCTGTTGTTCACAAATTCCTCCAAACCGGTACAGGTAATGATCGTCTGTATATCTCCGATGCTGTTCAGAAGATAATTTTGTCTGTTGCTGTCAAGCTCTGAAAGTACATCATCCAAAAGCAGGATTGGATTATCTTTGGTAATTTTCTTCACAAGTTCAATCTCGGAAAGCTTCAGAGAAAGAGCCGCTGTCCGCTGCTGTCCCTGGGAACCGTATTTCCGGATATCGACATCTCCGACCATAATGGAAAAATCATCCCTGTGAGGACCGACTGTAGTCATTTTGGCCTTGATATCTCTTTCCCTACTATATCTCATATTTTTTTCAAAATCTTCGCATTCCACATTCGGTTCATAAACAATGCGAAGTTCCTCTTTGTCACCGGAAAGCTTTTTATGTACATCATAGATGATCTCATTCAACTGATCCACAAAGATCCTTCGTCTTTCAATGATCTTTGTACCGTAAGAAACCAGTTGCATATCCCAGATATTCAGAGTTTCCTTCAGATCAGGGTTGAAAAAGATATCCTTCAGCAATTTATTTCTCTGATTCACAATCTTATTATAATTATTCAGATTGAACAGATAAATATTATCCAGCTGGCAAAGCTCAATATCGATAAACCTGCGCCTTTCCGCCGGCCCGTTTTTAATGATCCCGAGATCTTCGGGAGAAAAGAACACAACATTGCAAAGTCCGATCAGATCCACGGCTCTTTTTAATTTCTGCCCGTCCACCGCAAGACCCTTTGATCCGGATTTTCGAAGATGCATATCAATCCTTGTCTCTACATTTTCTTTTTCGATGTAAGCTCTGATATGGGCATCTTCTTTTGCAAAATTGATAATTTCCTTATCCTTGCTTGCCTTATGAGATTTTGTGGTGGCAGCTACAAAGATTGCTTCCAGGATATTCGTCTTTCCCTGGGCATTGTCACCGTATAAAATATTTGTCCCTTTATCAAATTTTATTTCAAGACTCTCATAATTTCTGTAATCTGCAAGTTCTAGTGATTTTATGATCATTGGATTGTAACCTTACTGTTCTCAAATTCAATCACATCACCGGGTACCAGCTTTTTTCCTCTTTGAACGCATACTTCGCCGTTCACCTTCACCAGTCCGTCCTGGATCGCATATTTTGCATCCACACCCGATTCCGCCAGACCGGCAAGTTTCAAAGCCTGACCAAGTTTGATAAATTCATCTTTGATCCTGATGGTATCCATGTTGATACTCCCACCTATTTCAGATTAAATGACTTAACTTACTGTTGTGAAGTTAACAGGAAGAATCAGATAAATATAACTTTCTGCCTGATTCTTGATAAAGCAGGGAGCCTTTGGATTCACCATATAAAGCTCTACTTCCTCATCATCGATCACACGGAGAGCATCCAGTAAGAATTTCGGATTAAATCCGATCATAATGTCCTTACCGCTCTTTTCAATATCAATATCCTCATTCATACTTCCCATGATGGAATTGATCTTTAACTCCATGTTTCCGTCCGTAATATGAATGATCACAGGCTTTTTATCCCCTTCTTTCACAAGGAGCGTTGCACGGTCAATACAGTTGATCAATTCTTTTTTATTGATCTTTACCTTTGTCTCATAGTCGCTGGAAAGCATCTGATCAATCTTGAAGTATTCCCCTTCGATCAATCTGGAAACCACGATCGTATTGTCAAACTCAAATACAATATGCTTGCTGGTAAAGGAGATCACAACATCTTTATCCGCATCACCGGGCAGGATCTTGATGATCTCATTCAGAGTCTTTCCAGGAACAACTACTTTTCTGGATTCATAAATATTCTTTAACTGGATCTTGCGGATGGAAATTCTGTGTCCGTCCAGGGAGACAACTTTCAGCTGATCGCTGCTGATATCAAACAGTTCACCTGTCATCAGCTTATTATTGTCGTTATCGGAGATGGAAAATATGGTCTGTCTCACAATTTCCTTCAAGGTAAACTGGCTTACAACAATATTATTTTCTTTTTCAACCTGAGGGAGATAAGAAAAATCTTCGCCTGATTTTCCAATGATATTGAATTTTGCTTTTTCACAGGTGATAGTTGTCTTATAAGACTGATCTGTCTCGATCACGATATCGCTGTCAGGAAGTTTTCTCACAATATCAAGAAAAATCTTAGCATCTAAAGCAATGATGCCTTTTTCAATGATATCGCCTTCAATCGTAGTCTCTATTCCAAGTTCCATATCATTTGCAGTCAAGGTGATCACACCTTTCGTTGCATCTACCAGAATACATTCCAGAATAGACATGGTCGTCTTGTTCGGAACTGCTTTCGATACTGTCTGTACTCCGTTCAGGAGATTTGATTTGGAACAAACTAATTTCATATGTGTGTATAACTCCTTCCTGTCTTCAGAGCTTTTATGAACAGCTGCGCTGGAGCTCTTTTATCATGTAATAATAAAAAGATTTTAGTAATTTTAATAATATAGGATGTTGATATGTGCAAAACCACTTCTATTGTACCATTTTTCGGGCAAAAAGGAAATGATTTTATGTGTGAATATCTATTTATAACTTCAAGTTAAATGTGAAGTTATGAACGGCATCTGATCAACATCTTAAGAAGGATTTATTTTCTTCATGATGATATCCACTTTATTCTTAAAATCCACATCCACTTTCATCTTGTCTTCCACAGATTCACAGGCATGCATGATCGTAGTGTGATCTTTTTTATTCATGATCTTGGCAATGCTCTTATAGGAATAATCACTGAGCAGCTCTTTACATATATACATTGCGATATGTCTGGGAACGACATACTCGCTGTTTCTTCTCACAGAAGTGATATCATCCGGTTTTACGCCAAAATGATCCGCCACTATTTTAATAATGTAGGAAGGGGTGATCTCCTGCGGAGCATTCGGATAGATCACATCCTTCAGGGCTTCTTCGGCCAGAGGAAGGGTCAATTCTACCTTATTTAATTTAGCGGCTGCCAGGATCTTGTTTAAGGCACCTTCCAGCTCTCTGATATTTGACTTGATATTAGTGGCAATATATTTGATGATATCCTCATCGATCTTCATTTCGCAGTGTTCGGCTTTTCTGCGCAAAATGGCCATTCTTGTCTCATAGTCGGGAGCCTGGATATCTGCGATCAGACCCCATTCAAAACGGGACCGGAAGCGTTCGTCCAAAGTCTCCATTTCCTTAGGAGGCTTGTCCGAAGAAAGAACGATCTGTTTTCTGGCGGAATGAAGTGCATTGAAAGTGTGGAAAAATTCTTCCTGTGTACTTTCCTTACCTATTATAAACTGCACATCGTCCACCATCAGTACGTCCACATTCCTGTATTTGTCGCGCAATTTACTCATGGAAGCAGCATTACCGCTACGGATCGACTCGATCACCTCATTTGTAAATTCCTCACTGGTGACATACAATACCTTTTTATCCGGATTCTGCTCCAAAATAAAATGTCCGATGGAATGCATCAGGTGAGTTTTGCCCAATCCGGGTCCTCCGTACAGGTAGAGAGGATTATAGCGCTCTCCAGGTTCCTCTGCCACGGCGAGAGATGCGGTGTGGGCAAATTTATTGTTGCTTCCCACCACAAAGGTTTCAAATGTATAATCCGGATTTAAATGAGCATTCTCATAATTTATATTGTTGATACTGTTAAAAGGATTTGACTGGGTATAGCTGTCAATATTCTTCTCAGATAATTTATTCTTATCAATATCCTTCTCCAGAATAAAAGATACCGAATAATCATGATCAAACATTTCAGTGATCGTTACCTGAAAACATTTACTGAATTTGGAAGATATATAATTTAAGGAAAACTCCTGGTCAGAAGGAATGATAATATAGACTACGTCGTCTACAGTTTCATAGTATTTCAGGGGTTCAATCCAGGTGGTAAAAGAAATATTAGATATCTCGTATTCCTTTTTCAGAGTTTCTTTGATCTGCTTCCATTGTTGCTCAATAAAATCCATAATTATGCCTCTTTCTGTTACGCAAAAATTCCTATCTACCATTTTAATATAAAGGGTAGAATATTTCAAATGTTAGTTATTCAAGTTATAAACATCAAAAAAATATAATTATCCACATCATGTGGATAATTATGTTTATAAATGTATATTTGTAAAAATTATGTGGATAAAAAAATTCAGGATAAGATAATCACATTTTTAGTAGCACTTAAAAAGTGCTTAATTTTAAATATCTTTTATTATCTTTCCACATGAAAATCAAATGTTATTTAAATTTTATCCACAAAAAATGAACATTTTGTGGATAAATGTATTATGCATAGATGATGTGGATAACCATGTGTATAAGTTGAAAAAAATTTTTATCATGCCAAAAAATGGACTATTTTCCTGTAAATTTGCTTGACAGCGGGCTTTTTTTCTTATAAAATCAAATATGCTATTTTCCTGAAGAAGAAGGAGGTGCATTTTCATGAAGATGACATTTCAGCCTAAAAAGCGTTCTCATGCAAGAGTACATGGCTTCAGAGCAAGAATGAGTACTCCGGGCGGAAGAAAAGTGTTAGCAGCAAGAC
>ODAI014671149.1_pt1 | contig 32951 bp, 46 predicted proteins | sample 1539321 | NCBI WGS metagenome assembly ODAI01 (sample SAMN02144231, study PRJEB22623) | gut metagenome | biome: sheep rumen | host: Ovis aries | place: New Zealand
GCATTTACCGCGGCAGTAACCTTGGAACGATAGCTTCACTGGCTCAGCTGGAAGCATTCTTAACAGAACATGAGGTGGCATCAGGTAAATTTACAAACCTGTATCTTGGCGATTATATCAAGATTCAGGATGGTACCTATAACGGCAACTGGTGCATCGCGGGATTCGGTACCGAAGCAAATAAGGGTTCGACAAATATACCGAACAAGAATACTCTGAGCCTCATACCTTTAGGCAATCTTACGAATGCACCGATGAACTCGACGAATACTACGGGAGTGTCAAAAAATACGAATAATCCTTTATATGCTGAAACGCAGGGCGTAGAGACTGCGGGTTATCAGGCATACTGGGGTTCGGATATGGCACAGATCACAATGCCGGACATCGAGGCAAAGCTTACAGCTGTGTTAGGAACACATTTGAAGACCAGGGATATCTTATGCTCAATGACAATGACACCTACTACTCCGTCAATGGCCGGAGCAGGGGCAAACGGCGCAAGTACTAATTGGGGCTGGAAGGCAGTAAAAGCCGCACTCATGACAGAAGTACAGGTATACGGATCAACCGTATATTCATCTTCAAACTTTGATGTAGGCGAGGGTTACGAAAAACTTCCCATTTTCAACTTCATAAGCCCGGTAGGGCAAGGCCGCGCCCTTTGGTGGCTCCGTGCCGTGGCTTCTTCGTCCAACTTCGCGTATGCCAACTACTACGGCTACGCCGACGCGTACGGCGCTTCGTCCACGCTTGGCGTCCGTCCGCTTATCGTAGTAGGATAAGGGGCGTACTCCACGGCCTTGTGCCGTGGATAGAAAGGTAGATACATGAGTGTAGTAGCAGGAAAGAGAGGAACATCCTCTACCGAATTTTTCAAACAGGCTTACAGAATTTATGACGAGATCACACAGCTTCTTATCCGGGATTTTGGAGTAAAGACACGGACGAGAGACCTCGGTACATTTATACATGCGGCAAAGATGACGCAGGAAGATCGGGAGAAGTTTACGGAACTCTGCGTCAGGTACGCCATTGATACCGAGACACAGTATCCGTACTGGCTTATCGAACATTACAGGACAGAGATACTCCGGATCCTTGATGAGCTGATCAACAATATCACTACAGCTTATACCATATATCCCGGGAGCCTTGCGGAATGCGAGATGAAAAGACGGTACCAGTGGATGACAATCTCAAACTGCTACCAGCTTCTTCAACACTTCCAGGCTGCGATCAGGAACCTGCCGGTAAATGTATCCAAATATACGCAGCATGTTGAAAATATAAAATCCGAGATAAGCAGCCTGAAGGAATGGAAGAAGTCGGGAAATAAGGTATACAATCAATTTAAACAGAAAGATACGGGTTCCGATCTATAACCGCGCCAATTGGTGGCTCCGTGCCGTGGCGTCATCGTCCAACTTCGCGAATGCCAACAACAACGGCAACGCCAACGCGAACGGCGCTTCGAACACGAATGGCGTCCGTCCGATTATGAAGACTTGCACCATAGGGCAGAGATCCCGTAGCATGTCAGAGATAAGGAGAGCGGGACCCATCCTGAAAAGGAGAAATATATGGGCGGGATGCTGCCGGATACGTCCGATGCAGCTGAGAACCCGCTTGGTTTAAAAAAATGAGTGAAGGACTTGAAGATCTTTATAACATTGATCATCTTTATGAAAGTTTTATCTGTACCAAAGCCGGTACTGACTGGAAAGAATCCGTACAGAGATACGCGATAAACCTTTTGGAAAACCTTACTAAAGTAAGCAGGGAGCTTCAGGACGGTACATTCAGGTTTAAACCGGTGATAGAGTTTAAGCTGAGCGAAAGAGGGCACACAAGATTCATTAAGTCCCATCACATATATGACCGCGTGGTCCTGCTATGCTTCGTAAAATTTGTTCTGTTGCCGAAGGTACTTCCCAAAGTAATATATGACAATGCAGCCAGTATCACCGGCAGAGGCGTGGCGCACGCAAGAAAGAGGCTTTGCGTACACCTTAACAGATTTTATAAAGAGCATGGCAATAAAGGATACATCCGATTATTTGATTTTAGCAAATTCTATGATAACATCCGGCATGACAAGGCACTGGAACTGTTCAGACCGCTGCTTAACGATGAAGAGTTTAACTTTCTAAAGTTAAACTTTAAGCATTTTGAATTTGATTTATCACCTTTATCCGATGAAGAGTTTATCAGATGCCGGGACGGAGTATTCAATTCACTTAATTACGTCAATATCCCAAAAGATGCACGCACCGGAGAAAAGATGCTGCATAAATCCGTAGGGATAGGGAGCCCGGTATCACAGACGATAGGTATTTATTATCCTAAAATGATCGATGACTACGTTAAGACCGTGAGAGGATGCAGATACTACGCAAGATATAATGATGACTTTTACATAATATCCGATACCATAGAAAACCTCAACAGCCTGACGGCAGGTATTCTTAAGATATGCAGAGAATATGGTTTATATCTAAACCCCAGAAAGATAAAAACAATACCTTTAAGCCGCGAATTTGTATATCTTAAGATAGCCTACAGGCTAAAGGACAACGGACGGATAGTAAAAAGAGTGTTAAGTGAGAATTTTAGGCGTGAAAGACGGAGGCTCCGGAAGTTCCAGAAACTTTACCGGACAGATAAGATGTCCCGCGAATATGCTCTCAAATGTTATAAGACCTGGCGCGGCAATTATTTAAAATTCGATAATAAGAGACAGATCAGAAAGACGGACGCGCTCTTTATCCGGCTGTTTGATTACAAGAAAGGAGAAAAACCATGGAAGAAAACAAAAACCTTGAGAACGAAACAGAAATGACTGCAGCTATAGACGAAAGAATGGAGAAAGAACAGGAGATTAGGAACCTTCAGTCAATACTCTCGTCCACAGCTTCACCGATCGGTGACTGGAAGATAGCAAAACATATGGAATACACACTTCTGGGAATGGATTCACCTTATGACATCGAAGCACTCCATACGGAACGCCAGGCGGTCCGTGACAGGATAAACGATCTTCAGGAAGAGCTCGATGCAGCGGAGTAAGACATGGATGAACTGACAGAACTTATAGAAGATTTATCAAAGATCATCAGCATACAGAACACGGCTCTGGAAAGACTGTCAAGCAAGCTTGCGGAATACATAGGCGGCGAAGAAATTGAGAAACTGTATGATGATAGCGAAACAAAGAGACTTATGGAGAAATGGGAGAAATGAGAGGAGGTACCGGATGCTTAAAAAAATAGCAAAACTTATTGACGTAAAGAGCTTAGTGACCTTGGCTCTTACAGCCACATTTATAGTATTGTCATTAAAAGGAACCATAACGGCTGATAATTTCATGAGCATATTTACTGTGATCATAGCTTTTTATTTTGGCACCCAAGTGGGAAAAAAGGAAGCAAAAGAAGAGACGGAGGAAAACACATGAATCATGTAACCATAGGGCATTTTGTATGTGATGAAAATGGTCATTCAAAAGGCGGTAAGCCCGGAGATCAGACAGGAAGAGAAGGTCGGTTCCAGGCATGGTATAATTCCGGCAAGGGCTGGCAGGATGTCTTCAGGGCAAAAGACTCCAGGATCCGGAAGAAGATAGCGGAGAACATGATCGAACTTGTGGAGAATCCTCATGTGGGTTATAATCAGAATGCAAGGACTACTCTGGATAAAGAGGCTAAGAAGGTAGATTATGACTTCAAAAAGATAACCACAGACTGTGATACCGATTGTTCCCAGGCTACATCTGAATGTATTATCGGTGCCGGGATCCCGATATCACCGGATATGTATACCGGCAATGAAAAGCAGCTTATAGAGAAGACCGGACAGTTTGTAACATACGATGACAAGAGCTACATTGGTTCAGATCAGAAGCTTAAAGTCGGAGATATTCTTTTTAAGATAGGACATTCTGCAGTAGTGGTAAAAGTCCAGTATGTAATAAGTAGAATCATCCGGTACCAGGAAGACAAACCGATTATGACTGGAGAGGATATAAAGAAGATCCAGAAGAAGATAAAAAAGCTTATGAACTGCAGCATTGAGGTAGATGGCAAATACGGTCCTAAGACTGCTGCCGAAGTAGTTCGTTTTCAGGTAAAAAAGAAGCTGGTACCTGATGGCATTGTAGGTCGAAAGACAGCTGAAGCTTTAGGTTTTTGGTGGGAGGATTAAACGTATGGAATGGTTAGGATTTGCCGGTACGTTAATCACGGCATTGGGATCACTGATTGCAGTTATTGTGACCAACAGAGCAAACAATGAGAAGATGTTGCATCAAATGGAGATTAATCAGGAAAGAATGAAAGCCGAGATGGAGAAGGCGCAGGCAGTAACCGATACGAAAATACAGGAACTGACCAGAGAAGTACGGGAACATAATAATTTCGCCAAGAGAATGCCGGTACTCGAAGAAAAGATATCTGTCGCAAATCACAGAATAGACGATCTGGAAAAAGGACAGAACAAGTGATTAACCTGCAGGGAGGATTTCTCGTAAAGGCTGTTTTAAAAACAAATGGTCACAAAATGGTAACACAAAAATAAGTGAAAACACTTATAATATCGTAATTATGACGGCACGCTATAAATGACTCTTAATCAGGGTGTCCAGGGTTCGAGCCCCTGAAGGTGCATGATAAGAAAAAGCCTTGAAATATCTACATTTCAAGGCTTTTTTCATTATCTGAAAATGTTAAAAAATACCTATTTTTTGGTAAAAACGCTGGTCACACATGTGACCGAAGACCCGCATAAAATAAGGCTTTTTAATTTGGGAAAATCTGATTGGTCACAAAATGGTCACAAAAAAAGAATGAAAATAGAATATTAAGAGAAGACGTTATTAAGCTTTACGGCTGCCATTTCTTTTTGTTCATCCAGATGGGCATAGATCTTCAGTATCATGGAAGTATCTTTGTGTCCCATCAACTTGGCAGCCATCTTGGGAGTAACACCGGAATAGTATAACATAGTAGCATAGTTATGTCTGAATATGTGGGCGGTCAGCGTATCAGCTGAAGGAGCTAACGGCAGCAGGGCTTTTCTGATCCTTCCCCAGAACTTGTTGTAAGACGTCTTGGACATCAGTCCTTTACCTCTTACCTGGTAGAAGAGAAAACCATCGCAGCTCTGGACATAACCTTTCAGGAACGGCAGAGCAGCATCCGGTAGAGGAATGGTACGGAGCGAATATTTGTTCTTGGCCATGCCTTCGTTGATCAGAGCATCGTTACCGTCATACACAAGTACTTTTGACACCCTGACGGTCATATTCTTAAAATCGAAGTCCGAAGGCAGCAGGGCAAGAGCTTCTTCCCTTCTCATACCGGTGTAATACAGAATATATACAAAAGCTTTTTCCATATCTGAGAAAGGGGCTGCATGTATTGCAGCTTTTTCTTCATCTGTAAGCGGACGCTTTTCAATGACCGGCTTAAGTTTAGGGAGCCCCAGACGTTTCAATTTTATCCTGGCGTTGGGGATATCTTCATCCTCGGCCATTTCAAATATCTGTTTCAGGGTGAGCTTGATCTTGTTGCAAGTGTTAGCATGTTGGAAATTCTTGTTGATGATGCCCTGCAGCACCTCAAGGTTTATTTCCGAGAAGAACAGCTCACCAAGTTCGGGAAGGATATATCGGTCAAGCACATCTGCATACATCCTCTGCGTAGCAATACTGGCAGCAGCCTTGGTAAGCATCCACCGTTTAGCATATGCCTCAAATGTGATATCACTGCCCGGGTGGTCAGCCCTGACTTTCAGATCCTGCTTATATTCAAAAATCTTTCTGTCAAGTTCACGGAGAGATTTTGCCCGGATAGCTTTTCTTATACGCTTGCCGGTAGTCGGATCACGTCCAATATCAATCCTTTTTTCATAATATCCGGAACTGTTTTTCTTCATGTCTGCCTCCTGATTAGATATCAATAAAATGAAAATACTAACCAAAACTTGACATTTTAAAGGATAATATGTAAACTGAACATAGTACCCCTTCTAAATGCGATAGTTCGGGTATAGAATTCAATAACCACTACGGCCAATAGTGGTTATTTTTTTATTTACTTACGTCAACAAGCTTACCGTCTGCCCACATCATCAGGATCCTCTCGGTATCGATATCACTATGGAGCACTAAAGCCACACCATAATTAAGTCCTTTGGATCCCATGGACTCATACATCCTTTTAGCCAGAGGTTCAAACTTCTCACGGACTTCAAGTTCTCCGGTACCGGGCTTTGAAGCGATATAGAGAGCGGTACCGGGTTGCCACAGATGGACATATAAGACATCCTCGGAAGAATCAAGATAGTACCGATCGGGATAATTCTTATCACAATACTCCGTGAGATAAGCTATATATTCGTTAAGCCGTCTCTGATGGTCTTTTTTTACAACAACCAGGATAATTACAAACAGGATTACAAAAAGCGGGATAAGGACTATCCTGAGTATCTTATGAACCTGTTTAAGCGTTGTACGTCTCTCTTCAATAATATCTGTATGATCGAAATCTGACATCTGAATCCCTCCTTATCATCATGAAAAAGTATTCTTATGCCTTCTGTGATATTCTATGCAGTAGCTCCCGGTTCGGATGGACTGGATAAGACTTCTTTTTTATATATTTCTTCAAGTTCTTCAGTACTCTTGCCTTCCAGCTCAGTACTCTGATCAAGCTTACCGAGTTTTCTGGCCATCTTTTCAAGCATTTCCCATTCGTCGGGAGTCATCCTTACAAGCAGTGCTATCAGCTTAGCCTTGAATGAATCATCGTAGTCAAGGTCGTTCATGAAATCTTTTATTTCTTCTGAAAGAGTTTTTTCTTTAAACGGTTCGCCCTCGCCGAAAAGTATCCACTGTTCATTTACATTAAATTCTCTGCAAATTGATCGCCGGGTCTGATCGGTAAGGTTGGCGTTTCCATTCTCGATATGGCTAAGTGCACTCTTTTTAAGGCCTATCTTTTCTCCAAACTGTTCCAAAGTTAGTTTTAACAAGTCTTTTCTTAAAGCATTTATTCTTTCACCAACTGTCATATCAAAACTCCTCCTTCTCGTTTTTATAGTCGCCTACTTAAGTAGGTCTTTAGTTTTTATCGACATAAATCTGTTTAGATATCTACTGGTGTAAATAGAGAATACCATATAAAAAAAAAATTTGCAAGAAAAAAGTTTAAAAAATACACAAAAAACACTTGACAAAGTGTATTTAATACATTATGATGTGTATAAATTAAACAAATAAACGCCTAAAATTGAAAATAAGTGTATAAAATGAAAAAAAATCGCCCTTACCCTACGGCTAAGGGTATCACATGGAGGTATTGACAAGCAATACCTCCATAGAAAAACACCTACCGGTGAAGAAAAGAAAGGAGGGAGTGCCACCATGGACACAAAGGAAAGGATAACCTTACAGAAGGTCTTTGACACTTTACAGGCAGCAGCTCCGGAGATGGATGACGTTAACCGTGCGCACCTTTTAGGATACGGTGAAGCCATTATCGATATCAGGGGCAGCAGAGAGAAAAAGAACGAGCCGGAGGACAAGCAGAAGGAAACGGCTTAACAGACAAGGAGAGACGGATGATGACAGTCCGGGAATTAATAGAACTTAATAGCATGATATCCGATGCTGAAATCGTGATTCGGAAAAACGGGCATGAATTGGTGGACTGTTTGAATATCGGTCCCGTCCAGGGAATAAAACCGCCATATCCACTGCGAGTCCCCAAGAAGCCGGAATACATAGGTAACCCGAATAGAATGAACGACAACTTTTACAAAGATGCTGCTTACATCAATAAATCAATAAACGCCTGGGACGATGGAAAAGACTTCTGGGAGATAAAAGTGGACAGGATCCCAAAAAGATACCTTGACCTGACGGTGCACAGCTGGGAAGTGTGGCCCGGACTTTACGGATGGGGAAATCGCAGAAGATACAAAGACGGCGGCATAAATAACAACTTCCATGGGCAGAGGATAAATATCGTGGCACTTCCTGACTGGCAGCAGCCGCCGGAACCGGAGCCCGGGAAGAAAAAAGCGGTACCGGAAGACGATAACCAGATGACAATAGATGACTGGTTTCGGGAGCATGAAAAGGAGAAAAGTGAATGAGCAGATTGAGCAAAGAGGAAACCGCAAGGTATTCCGGGGCGAACTGGATGATAGAGTACGCCAGGAAGTACGGCCTTGAGGCAGCAGAACAGGAACTTGAAAGACGCGGAGCAAGGAAGATCCCGCTGGCGCTCAATGATCCTGACGTCAGGAACTTTGAAGATTACACCAGAAGCAATGTCATGGCTACGGTCCTTATGATGGCGGTAGTGACCTTAAGGGATGAATTCGGATTCGGTACCGAAAGAATTAAACGGTACATAACAAGGTTTAACAACAAGACCAGCTGTCTGCGTGAAGGTTACGTGTACTGGAAGGAACTGCAGGAGACGATCAGGGAAGAGACCGGCATATTGATTCCCTTGCCGGCAGAGTTCACGGAAGGACTGACATGACAGACAAGGAGAGACGGATGACTATTTCAGAAGCGCAATTAAACATATTGGAAAGACTTATCCGGGAAAGCAGGGATAAGAAAGACAAATATGTAGAGGAAACACTGGTTACTGCTGCAGCCTGTCTGATAAAGGAGATACCTAAGCAGCTGGTTGAACGGGACAGCTTCAAGCAAGACGACATAGTATTTTCAAGCGCCAGATGCCCGATCTGTAGGGTAAGGTTCGATGAAGACGATGACAGATGGCTTTCAAAGTACTGCCCGAACTGCGGCCAGAAGCTGGACTGGAGCACATGTGATTGAAACCCGAAAATGGGACAGTCAGAAAGGAGAGACTTATGGAACTTACAAAGAAATATTACAAGGTTTCCGAAGCAGCGAAGATCCTCGGTATATCAGCTGACAAGGTCAGGGATTACTGCCATGTGGAAAAGAACCGGTTTGCATTCAGACCGATGAAGAATGGAAGACCGGGACAGTTCCTTATAGATCTTGAAAAGCTCATTGCCTATATCGAGAGACCGAGACAGGAAAGGACAATGTACCTGTTCACTTCGGCGGAGAACAAAAGGAGACTCGGATGAATAAGCGAAGATTTTTATTATATTTCCTCATCACCCTGACAACTTTGGCCATTATATGCGCCGCTATATTTCTCCTTGTCTCGATAAAGAGAGCTATAAAGACACATGCCAAGGAACTGACCTTTGAGGAAAACATAGAAGCCATGATCAAGGAGCACAGACTGATGGCAGACAGATTGATTAAGAACTGGGAACACCGGAAGGAAGAAGTCGGACTTATAGCGGAAGTTATATTCTGGGAGAATTGGTTCACAGATTCCGAACACTTAGCAGCATATTATTCCGGGGCGGTAGTAATGAACCGAGTCAAAAGCCCTTTATGGCCTGATACAGTAAAGGGAGTTGTTTACCAAAAAGGACAGTACAGCACTACAAAATATTTTTATACAAAGGAGCTACCACAGGAAGTATATGACATGGCTTGGGACATATACAGGAACGGAACGCCGGATGTTCCTTATGATGTGGTATTCCAGGCAACCTTTAAGCAGGGACGTGGAGACTGGATAGATCCGATAAACGGTGAGCACTTTTGTTACGGGAAAGCATAAAAGCTTATAGACGCAGGATATCCCCAAAAAAGGATTTAAGTTTTTGCAATAGAAAGGAATATTGATGAAGATTTCAAAAATAGCGAAGCTTGTTAAGGATGCCGGAAGTGTGCAGCTGATACAGGTTGATGTATTAACAATGTATATAGGAGTCGGCGGAGCGATATACGCTACCGAGGATTTACCGCTTATATCCGGAAGAGAGCAGGCCAGAGCTGTACTTGACCTGACAAAGAAGCTGATGGAGAGCATTGAAGTTGTCGAGGATACCGGTACCATAAACTGTATCGGACCGGCGGGGCTCAATATGAAGCCTGACGATAAAGAAACAGTGGAATGGGAAGTAAAAAGGATTCCGGCGGCAGCAGTGGTTGATAACGAGATTGTGGATATACTGGAACTTGAAGACGGAGAAATTTTGTTATTTGACAGCGCATATCTGTCACCATTGAAAGAAGAACAGAAAAGCCCATATTTCAAATTTAAAGTCCGGGAAACACCAACAAAGCAGAAATACATTGTAGTTTATGACGGGCTATTCATAAAGGCTGTAATAATGCCTGTGAAAGTCGGTCCGAAGTATTTTGAACAGCTGGACAGCTTTATCGATGCAATGAACAGAATACGAATGGCTTTGTAGTTTTTGGGATAAGGGAGGAATAAGTGATGACAGACAGAGAAAAGGCTATAGTAATGGCACATACGGGAATATGTATGCTGACAGGTTATAAGTTCCAGATATATCACAAGTATGTTGAGGATATCATGGGCAGACCAATCATGACACATGAGATTGGATGGCTTGAAGATGAGATAAAGGAAAAGTCTAAAGCTGATTTCATAGCATTGTGTGCTGAGAGCAGTTCGGAAAATCCGAACGGATGGATTCCTGTTAAGTGGCATGAAATAACAGACGAAGAGCGAGAGCGTGAAGATTATCCAGAAGAATGGCTAACGATGTTAGATTGTCTTATGCCAAACGATGAAGAAGAAATACTTGTTACGATTAAAAGTAGCAGGGGCGGTTTACATGTTGAAAGAGATGTATGCTATGTCGATGATGGATATTCGCTTGATAGTGGATATGATTGGATTGATGATGTTGTCGCATGGATGTCACTACCACAGCCTTACAAGGCAGAAAGTAGCGAAACAAAGCAGGGGTTAGCAAATGATACTGAAAAAGAGAACACCTGAAGAAAGGAAAGCGTATATTGAAGGATATAACGCTTGTAATGAGACGTTTAGAAAATATTTGAAACAGGAAAGGTCAGTTGAGGATGCCATTAAGACAATGGATGCGTTAGTGTTCGCATTAAACGGAGGTAAGTGATGGTTATTATCACGCAAAACAAGCAAGCTTTATGGAATTTTGATGATATTTCAAGGATTCATATTACCGGTAACGGAACCGGACTTCAGGCAGTCGGTAGGAATGGAGCCGGAGGGGAAATCGCAAAATATAAGAGCCGTGAACAATGCACTTTTGTTTTGGGAATGCTTGAAAGTGCCATAGCTGCGGAAGAAAGAACTTTTGCATTTCCTCCGGTAGAATCCGTCCAGCACAATACGATTCACCGTTCGTCCGGTGGCGGTTCAAGGCATGGAGGGAGCTAATGGAAAAGAATATGCGGAATATCCGCAATGAGTTCAAAAAGAATGGCATTTTCTATACCACTACGGAGCTTGCAGAGACCTTAAAGAGATATGTCGATTATCAGCCAACGGCTATTTATGATCCGACTTGCGGACAAGGGAACTTGTTATCGGTGTTTGATGACAATATCCCCAAATACGGTCAAGAGCTTTTCCCCGATGAGCTTGAAAAGGCTCAGGAGAGATTAAGAAATTTTACCGGATATGCAGGGAACACGCTGAAGGATGACGGCTTTAGGAATCTAAAGTTTGACCTTATTGTAGCCAATCCGCCGTTTTCAATCAAATGGGAACCGGACGAGGCGGATGAGCGGTTCAGGGACGCACCTTGCTCCGCTCCGCCAGGTAAGGCGGATTATGCGTTTATACTGCATATACTTCACCATTTGAAAGACAACGGCAAAGCTATTTGTCTTGAGTTCCCGGGAATCCTATACAGGGGGCAAAGGGAGGGCAAAATCCGGGAGTGGCTTGTAAAAAACAACTGGGTTGAAAGGGTGGTGCACATTCCGGGTAATACCTTTGTAGATACTACGATAGCGACCTGCATAGTTGTTTTTAACAAATCCAAGAATACAACAGACATTATCTTTGAAGATCGGGAGCTTCAAAAGGAAAGAGTCGTCAGCATTGATGAAGTCATTAATAACGGTTATGCACTTAGCGTAAGCAATTATATCGTAGAAGAAACCCAGAAAGAAAAGGTAAACCCGATTGAACTTGCGTTTGAGGCAAGAAAAAGGTTCCTTGACAGACTCGAAAGAGAATTGATGTTTGAAACACAAGTCTGCCAGCTTGAAGGACTGAGCATAAATCCGTTTATCGAGGATATCAAGCGGATAATATTGAAGTATGTTGAAAAGCCTTCAAAGCCGCAGGTTACGGAAAAACAGTTAACAATAGATGAGTGGCTCAAAGGAGGCAAATGAAGATGGAATGTAAGAAACCGGGAGAATGGAGACTGTTCGGACAGCCTATAGCTGAAAATGGTGGATGGCTTTACATAGTAGGCCGCCAAAGGAATACTGATGAGGTCCTTCATTCAGGAAACATCGAGTATAGAGGAAAGTATACCAGCAGGGAGGAAGCCGAAGAACTGAAGCAGAAGCTGATAAGAGGTGAGGTGCAATAATGGAAAGATCTATCAGCGATATGAAGCTTGATATCGTACGCTGGGAACTCGAAGATGCGGAAGAAGTATCCGAGCAGGAATATAAGCAGCTCTGCAAAGAAAAGCCTGACAGATATGGGGACGGTCCGTTCAAGGTCAAGAAGAACAGCTACAAGGCAAACTTCTATAAGATCATCTGCGAAAGTATACTTGACACGCTAAACCAGAGCGACGGCATGATCCGGAACCACTGGGAGCGTACCAGGGCACAAAAAGAAAAGGAACAGACAGAGTATAATCTGTAAACACATATAAGGAGAGACAGAGCAAATGGGAATAATCGAGATTGAACTTGAAAAACTAAAGATCCATCCGAAGAATATCCGGACAGAGTACGAAGGTATAGACGAACTGGCTCAGAGCATAAAGGAAAACGGTATCATGCAGAACCTGACTGTGGTACCGGAATATGATTATTATTGTCAGCTGTACGGTACCGTGGACACTCCGGCAGTGAAAAAGCTTAAAGAAGTTGCGAAAGAGTCCGGCTGCTATCTGGTAGTGATCGGGAACAGAAGACTGACAGCTGCAAGGAAGGCAGGACTGAAAACCGCTCCGTGCATGATCGTAAATAGCATGAGCGTAAAAGACCAGATAGCGACCATGCTTACCGAGAACATGAACCGCAAAGACCTGAAGATCTACGAAGAAGCAGCTGCCATACAGATGTGCTTTGAAGACTTCGGGTTTAAGATGGAAACCCTTGAAGAAAAGACCGGGCTTTCCAGGACAACGATACATCATCGGCTGAACATCGCAAAGCTTGATAAAAAAGCGTTGAAGAAGGCAGCAGAAGACAACGAGTTCCAGCTGACTTTTAATGACCTGTATGCACTGGAAAAGATAGAGGATGTAAACACCAGGAACAAAGTCTTAAAGGAATCGCGTAACAGTGCTGATCTTGCAAATAAGGCAAGGCTGGCGGCAACCGATGAGCTTCGTGAGAAAAACAAAAAGGCTTTTATCGAGATAGCCAGGGAAGCAGGACTTACCCCGGCACCAAAGGAAGCGGAAAACGATCTTTGGTACGGTAATAAATGGGAACATATTAAGGAATACGACCTGTTCGGGAAGATACCGAAGAAGCTTCAAATAAATGATAAAGAAGCTATGTATATTGCACGGTACAATACGTTTTACATAATAAAGAAAAAGTCTAAAAACAAAAAAGATGAAAAGCTCACGAAGGAACAGCAGAGGGCCCGTGAGATTGATAAAGCACGCAGAGAGACAAAAACATTGTACCGGAACCTCTTTAAGGATATGGGGAGCTTTATCCGGGACAATATTTTTAAGGGCATAAATAAGCTTGATGATGAAAATAAAGAGATCTTTGAAGAAAATATCTGGAAATACTTTATAGAATACGGCGCGTGGGTAACCATGAATCAGGTCCAGCAGGCTTTATTGGGAGAAAACATGTGGTCAAATAAGATCACTCCGCAGATGCGGGCAGATGCCGAGAACGAGGCAAAAGAGCTGTCGGCACTCTTCCAGAAGATAAGCGTGGCATACTGGAATATATCAGACTGCGACCTTATGAATTACGACGGATCGTTTAATAAGAAGAGTGCAGGGGAAGTGACTGCAGTATTCAAACTGCTCACACTGTTCGGCTACAGCTGGCCGGATGAGGAAGCTGCTCAACTTGTAAGCGGGGATCATGAATTATATCGGAGGGATGAGAGATGATGAGGCAGGAACAGAATGAAGACAGATTAAAGGATATAGTAATGGTGATATCGGCTATCGGTTTTCTGACTGTTCTTATTTTTATAATAGGAATAGTCGGAGGTTTGCAGACAGATAGCCTGGGTACGCCTTCGTTTATTAAACGTACGGCTGCATGCCTGATAATAATGATCCTGTCCGTACGCGGCATATGCTGGTCTGAAAAAGAAGATGAGTATGAAAACCTGTAAACGAAAAAGAAGTCTTGCAGCTGGACACTGTAAGACTTCAAATCGCAAAAGATGCAACCTAATAAAAAATACAACTTTCATCTGTTTAAGTATATCAGATACTGTCTGAAAAGTCAATAAAAAGACTGCCCGCATGTCCCGTAAAAATGAGGGTCAGGGGCGGTTTTGAGAAGTTCATAAAATAATTAACTTAAGGACACAGGTATATATTTTTACCGAGATAGATGAAGGTGGTTTATGAGTGATCTATCAGGGAAGGTGACAGGTATGCCATACGTGGAAAGTATATGCAGGGCAGGTAAGACAGTCGAGATCGAGAGGTACTATACAGCCAGATACGGGAAAAGGGGACAGAAGAGGAGTGAGAGACGGAAACCTACCCGGGATGAACAGAGAGAGATAAACAACCGCCATGCGGAAAAGAAACTGAGGAGACTGATCAATGCCAACTTCGTACCCGGAGATTATCACCTGGTACTCTCATATGCTCACCCGAAGGGAACGGATCCGAGAACACCCGACGAAATGAAAGAGGATATCCGGAAGTTCCTGAGAGGGATACGCAAAGACTGTAAGCTGATGGAGTCGGACTTGAAATATATCCATGTGCCGGAGATCGGGAAAAAGGGAGCCCGTCATCATCATCTGGTGATCAGCAAGATCAATCCGGATATCATCAACAGGCATTGGACACATGGATTCGTTCACATCAATCCGCTGGACCACAGCGGCAACTATGCAAAACTTGCAGCATATCTCATCAAGTATGCAAACGAGACGATAGGTACCACGGAAGCTATCACGGGGAAACGCTGGAACTCATCCAGGAACCTGATACATCCGGAGCCGAAGGTAAAAGTGATCACAAACAGGGAATGGTACCGGACCGAGCCGAAGATACCGAACAGGTTCAAAGGAAAATATATACTTGATAAATCGACCGTAGAGAGCGGAACGATATCGCCGGAGTATGGTGGGTTCGGATTTTTCAGATATACGCTTATCATGAAATGTTGAAATACAAAAAAGGAGAGACAGAACAAATGAGCGCGATAGAAAGATTATACAATTTCTGCAATACGTGCAGGCTGGAGCTGCACATCATGCGGACAGAGAGATTTACCAGGATAGTGGTGCTCTTGCCGGATGATGCGGAGATCGGGCTTAGAGGTTCAAGGATGAACATGGAGGTCTGCGAGATTCAGGATGCCGATTATACCAAATGTGCAGAGCTGGCAGCAGAACGCACCGAGCAGAGATATTCGGAGATACTTGAATATAAGCGTGAAAAGATTATGAAGATGATCGAACGCAAGAAGAATATCACAGCATAGGCACCAACGGCATCGGCCGTATATATATCACACAGGGAGGGCATTGCCGAAGAAGTAACAGGATTTTTGTATATTGTGGACAGATACAAATATCCTGTTACTCTGCCGCCCGGGAAAGGAGAGACAGAGTGAAAGTGTATTATGAGTTGGATGACAATGATGTCCGGAACATCATTGCGGAAAAATACCAGATAAGACCTGAAAAGGTCATGATGATGGATATAGTGACGGGAAGGGGATTCGCAGTAAAGGTTGACGTGTCGGATACGGAGACACCTTCACAGATAACCGAGATTCCGGTACCGGATCCGGAAGACGATGAGGAGGTACCACAAGAAACCATGAAGGAAAACGACAAAGAAAAATACATAAACAGGCAGCAGCTTCTGCTGGAACTGGCAGACGCAGTCAAAGAAGATGATCCGGAAGCAAGATACAGATATCTCTGTGAAAAAAAGCTGGACCAACTTATCAAGGCTGATTATACGGTAGCCCAGATATGCAAACTGTATAACCTTGACATGAAGCAGCAGTACAGGCTTTACAAGGTTGTAGGCGACAAGAAGAAAGCCGCCAAGAAAGCTGAGGGAAAACCTGCAGAGCCGGAAGAGGATAAAGGGATAATATCCCGGCTGAAAAAGAAACAACAGCAGCGCGTCGATGAAAACGGGATTACCTGGTATATCTGCCCGGTATGTGAGAAAGAGTTCAATATCGAGAAGTACCCGGAATATTCATACAAGGCTACCATCAAATCACATAAATACATATTCTGCGGATATGTCTGCAAGAGGAAGGTGGAGCGATTATGATCACGGTTAGCGAGCTGATAGACATATTGACACAGGAAGTGGCAAAGGACACGAATATCCTAAACTGCGGTGTCAGGATAGATGACAGAAACTTGAAGGTACTATTCGTCCATCCTAAACAGAACATACAACAGGAACCGTACGAGCACTGGAAGGAGGTAAAGATGGATTGAACAAAGAAGATCTTTACCGGCTATGGGCATACGACAAAGAGATCAAGCTGTGGAATGATATGACGGAGAACAATTCGGAGAAGAACAGCACGGAAGTTAAAAAGATCATATCACGGCTCAGAAAGAAAGCAAAGGACAAACGCAAGGAGCTCTATAAGTTTATCGAGACTGTCCAGGATCCGTATTACCGGATACTTTTAAAATGCCGCTGCATTGACAGAAAGAGCTGGAAGGAAGTGGCACAGATCCTTGGAGGCACACCTGACTCTCACCGGATGGCTCTGGAACGATATATAAGCGAGACTCTGTGATGTTGTTCGATATGTTCGACATGTTCGCTTGTGGATTGTGGCAGCAGGATTTAAAATTATAGCGAGGGCAATGAGGCTAAGACTCATTTACTTGATGGGTGCAGGTTGCTCACCTGCATCCGTCTCTCCTTGCATGGAAAGGGTGATGATATGGCCAAGGAATGGGCAGCAGATTTTTATGCCAGTGGGGCATGGCACAGGGTACGGGAGTATGTGATGAGACGTGACAGGTTCATGTGTCAGCATTGCAAAGCACCGGCCACTACGGTACACCACCGGATACACCTTACACCTGACAACATTCATGATCCGATGATATCACTGAACCCGGATAACCTTGAGGCAGTATGCGACGATTGCCACAAAGCTATCCATGACGCCGAGCGCAAGAAAGGTTTTAACATGAAACCTGAAACAATCATGAAGCGCGACCAGATAAAACTCGATTATCAATTCGATTCGGACGGCAACATCGTTCCGAGATCCCCCCGGGGGTGACCGGAATTTTATACCGGCACTCTTCACCGACGCCCACTCATCTCTCGAACTGACTGAGGCGTGCGTAGGGGGTGTGGTAAAAAGAACAAATTTTCGAGTTTTCACATAAAGAAGGGAGGATTTCGATGAAGCAGGAATTTTCTGCAAAAAAAGAGCTGAAAAAGCTCAAAAGTATCGTAGAGTGTCTCCCTGAAGAGCGAAAAAAAATGACTGAAGGGCTGGTCAAGGATGCTGCGTTTATGGCCGAGCAGCTAGAGAAACTGCGGAACCATATTTCTGCAGAAGGAGTGGCCGAGGAATACCAGAACGGGGAGCACCAGAAGGGACGCAAACTCAGCCCGGAGGCTGACATGTACGTCAAGCTTCAAAAACTGTATTCGTCGACCATTAAGCAGCTCACGGATCTGTTACCTTCAAACGATATCTCTGTACCGGGCGCAGAGTTGTTGGATTTCATCCGCAAATGAATTATGCGATAGAATATGCCTCCCGGATTGCATCCGGAGACGAAGTGGTCAGTGAGAAAGTAGCCAAGGTGTACGAACGTGAGACCGCCTGGATGAAACACCCGCCGGCAGAGTTCCCGTACTACTTCGATGAGGCAGCAGGTGAGAAACATATAGAGTTTATCGAGAAGTTCTGCAAACACTCGAAAGGCAAATTTGCACAGCAGCCGATAAAACTGGAACTTTTCCAGAAGGCGAAGATACAGATGGTCTTCGGCTGGAAAGAGATAGAGACCGGACACCGCCGGTTTCGTGAAGTTGTTGACATAAGAGGTCGTAAATGCGGCAAATCAACCGAGACTGCAGCTGTCGAATGGGATGTGTTCTTAAACGACCGGGAAGGCGGACCCGAAGTATATTGCACCGCAAACAAGAAGGATCAGGCAAACCTGATCTATGCAGAGTGTGTGAACATGCGTACACAGTCCCCGGAACTGAGGGCAGTGACTAAGAAAAGGCAGAGCGACATTTACAGTCCCTTCAACATGGGATTTATCAAATGCCTTGCAGCTGATACGTCAACGATGGATGGTCTTAACCCGTCATTCTTCAGTCAGGATGAATTCCACGCAGCAAAGGATTCGTCTCTTTACGATGTCATGATACAGGGACAATCTATGAGAGATCAGCCACTTGCATGGCTCATATCTACAAATGGATTCGTACGTGAAGGGTTCTTTGACCAGAAGTACGCAGTGTGTTCGAACATTGCATTGTGGGTACCGGGATACGAAGACTATACCACACTGCCGCTCATCTATGAGCTGAACGACCGGAGCACATGGGCGGATCCTGTACATTGGCCGGAAGCAAATCCCGGGCTGGGCGTGATCAAGAAATATAAAACGCTTGCAGATTTTGTCGACAAGGCTAAAAGGGATCCTTCGTTTCTACCCACTGTCATGGCTAAAGACTTCAACCTACCGGAAAACTCGTTTAACCGCTGGCTGAATTACGAAGAAGCATATAATGACACCGTAGTCGGAATGGAGTACCTGACAAGATCTTACGCTATCGGCGGATGTGACCTATCGGCTACCACGGACCTTACGTGCGCAAGCTTGCTGATCAGGAAACCGAACGATAAGAGGCTTTTCATACTTCAGAAATACTTCATTCCACAGTCAAAACTTGACAAGACATTGTTATCACAGCATCCGGAAGCACCGTACGAGAAGTGGAAAAAAGAGGGCTACCTTGAGGTATGCGAAGGTGCCACGGTTGACTTCCATGCGGTTACGGAATGGTTCTGCATGATGGTCCGCGTGTATAATATCCGTCCACTCTGGATCGGATATGATGCAGCTCTGTCAGGATACTGGGTTGAAGAGATGACCAATATCGGATTCGAGATGGAAAAGATCAGACAGGGACCTTTTACCTGGACGTACCCAATGAAAAAACTGCATGGGCTGTTTGAGGAACACCTTGTAGTATACGAGAACAATCCGATGACGCTGTGGTGTTTACTTAATACCGGTGTTAAATCACTTAACAAAGACGGCATCGAATCGCAGCAGCCGGTAAAAGTATCATCGGTCAAAAGAATAGACGGTACCGTATCGGCTTTGAATGCTTATACCTGCTATGAGAAACACGAAGACGATTACGAGCGATATATACGATAAAGGAGCTTAAAAGATGGGCTGGCTATCAAAGTTTTTTAATTTATTTAAACCTAAGACAGCTGCGAGTCTGGCCACTATTACTTTCAGAGGCGGACGTTCCGGACGACATTATTTTGACGCCTGGGAACAGGACACCTTTAGGGCGATAGTAGACTGTATAGCCACACACGCGGCAAAAGGCAAAGTTCGGCATATCCGTGTCGACGCAAACGGGCAGACAAAGACAGTTCTGCATAATTCGGATTACGCGAAGCTGTTAAACATCAAACCTAATCCGATCATGTCAGCTTATGAATTTAAATATTGGTTTTTTGCACAGCTGGAGACAAAAGGAACTGCAGTAGCATACATTAAATGGACCACAGACGGCAGCAGGGTCTACCCCGACATGATATTCCCGGTATCATATAGCTCACTTGATGTGCGCGAACTGATAGGTGGGGGATATGCTATAGAATTTTACGACTACGAGGGAGAACACCGGTTCCTGCCGCTTGAGGACTGCATAATAGTTCGAAAGTATTACAACAATGACTTGGCCAAAGGTGACAGCAATTCTCCAATCTACGCCGTTCTTGACATGGAACATGCCTCGGATGAAGGCTTTGTGGAGTCACTGAATACTGCAAACAAGATCAGAGGCATCCACAAAAATAAGGTGGCAATGCTTGACAATGACGATATCGCTAAGCAGCGCGAACAGTTCGAGCAGAAGTTCAAAGAAGCTGCAGAAAATGGCGGCATAATATCCTTGGATTCGTTAGAAGAATTTATTCCAATCACCCTGACGAATTACGCAGCCAACGCCTCACAGATGAAAGAGACTACGAACAGGATATATACATACATGCGTACACCTGAAGAGATAGTACAGAGCAGATACAATGAACATGTAGGTCAGGCTTGGTATGAATCGGTCATAGAACCTTTATGGGATGCACTTTCACAGGCTCTGACAAATGCCTGCTTCACCCAGACCGAGAAGAATTTCGGGAACCGTCTTACTATATCGGGCGGCGTGATGATGGGTACCTCACTGCAGACCAGGATAAATGTAATATCCCAGTCTAAGGAAATCGGCATACTTACCGTTAATGAGCAAAGAGAGCTATTGGGATATCCGCCTGTAGAAGGCGGGGATGTCCGTCAGGTATCACTCAATTACATCAATGCGGATGAGCAGAGCGAGTACCAGAGTGGTGGGAAAAATGACAAAGAAGGCGGGAAAACCGGTACCGGATCCGGAACACCACCGACATATAAAGAACCTACAGAGGGAGGAGAAGAATAATATGCCTGAGATCAATATGGAGAACAAACTGTTGGAGAGAAAGAATCTGACCGAGAGAAGATTTGAATTCCAGGTACGCTCTGCTTCTACAGAAGACGGAGGAAACGAAGAACTGTATGTAGAAGGTTACGCTTCAGTATTTGACAGCCCTACCGTACTGTTTGAGTATGACGGCAAAGAGTATAAAGAGTGTATATGCAGGGGCGCTTTTGAAGGCTGCCAGATGTCCGATGTAATATTCAACTACAACCATAGCGGGAAAGTCATGGCAAGGACAAGGAATAAGACCTTAGAATTGACCGTAGATGACAAGGGTCTGTTCGTAAGGGCAAGGCTTGACGGTACCGAAGAAGGCCGCAAGCTTTATGAAGAAATCAAAGGCGGGTATATAGACAGGATGAGCTTTGCTTTCCGGATAAGCGAAGAGTCATTCGACAAGGATGAACTTCAGTGGAATGTACGTAAGATCAAGCGCCTCTACGATGTGTCCGCAGTCGACATACCTGCATATGATGATACAATCATTTCAGCAAGAAAGGATTCCATCCTGGAGGCGGAGGCTCAGGAGAAGGAGAAGAAGCTGGCGGAGGCCAGACTTGCGGAAAAAAGGACCGCTCTGATCGAAAGACTGAGCAAACGTTAAAAAACAGGAGGAAAAACCAATGTACGAGAAAAGATTACAGGAAATCGCTATCCGTAAGAGCGAACTTGCAAAAGAAGTAGAGACAGCTGATGAGAAGCGCATCGCAGAGATTGAAGCTGAGACAGCTGATCTTGAGAAGGAAGAGACAGAGCTTCGCCAGAAGATGGACATTGAAGCAAGGCTTAAGCCCAAGAATGTAGAGACTGCAAGAGCAACAGCTGATGCAGAGGAAAGAGCAAAGAGATTTGTAGAGACACACAAAACTTCTATCAGCGTTGAAGAAACACGTTCCGGAATCTCTAAGAGAGCTACTACGGTAGCAGGCGGAACACTTGCTACACCTACCGGTGTAAGCGGGATCAACGATGAAAATGACGGAGTAAGCTCCATCATTGATATGGTCAACGTTGTAAACTGCGAGGGAATGGGCTCAAACAAGGTAGCCTATGTAGCTGCAGGCATGACTGCAAGCGTACAGACAGAAGGCAGCCCTATCAACAGCGGCACAGCAAGTGACCCTACATTCGGCTATGTTACCATCACTCCTACAAACCTTGGCGTATTCAGCCAGATTTCAAAGCAGGCTAAGAAGCAGACACCTCTCCAGTACGAGGCAAAGACAAAGAAGCTTGCACTTGATGCACTTCGCAAGAAGGCTTCTGCAAGCATTATCGTAGCAGCTCTCAAGGCTTCCACTCTGGTAGATGATCAGACAGCTGCACTTGATGCGAGCAACAAGGGCAAACTTGGCGCCGATACACTTAGAAAGCTCGTACTTGCATACGGCGGCGATGAGTTCTCAGGCGGACAGGGCGTGCTCTTCCTCAACAAGACCGATCTTATCGCATTGGGCGATATCAGAGGTACAAACGAGAAGAAAGCTGTTTATGAGATCATCCCTGATGCAAATCCCAATACCGGCATCATCAAGGATGGCGGTATGTCAGTAAGATACTGCATCTGTTCGGCACTTACTGCTTGCAATGGTACCGCACAGAGCGCAGCCGCAGCACAGAGAACAATGATCTATGGAGATCCCAGAAACTTTGAGCTTGACCTCTTCTCAGAGTACGAAGTAAGAGTATCCGAGGACTTTGCATTCACAAGTCTTATGGATACTATCGTAGGCGATGCAGAAGTAGGCGGCGATGTAGTTGTGGCAAGCGGCTTTGTTGCTCTTACTATAGCAAAGGGATCGTGAGAACTTGATTTTTAATACTCTCCCGGGAGCCTATGCTCCCGGGATATGACCGGAGGGTTACCATGTTAATCGACAGCATAAAAAAAGCGGCAAGGATCACACATAACGCATTGAATGAAGAGATAAACCGTCTTATCGGGTGGGCTCATGCCGAGATGAAGAGAGCGGGCGTCCCTTCGGCAATAGTTGATAGCGATGGAAACAGTCTCGTAGACGAATGCACGATACAGGGAGTGCTTGCACATATCTCCACAGATGAAAAGATCCGGGAAAAAGCAGAGAATGCCTTTACATATCAGCTGGATAATCTCAGAAAGCATGTATGGTCTGAATCGAATCCGGACCCTGAACCTGAACAGGATGCTGTCCAGGATCAGGAGAATGGAGATGAAGGAGGTACCTGATGCAGCATAACGATATTGCAAAACTTGTAACGCTGACTACCTCGGGATCCGAAATTTCGAGAACAGAGACCGAAGTATTCTGCGGTAAGAAGTCTGTAACGTATAAAGAATTCTATGCAGCTGTAGAAATCGGGATCAATCCGCTATATGTATTCGAGATGGACACTGATGAATATGCCAGAGCTGTGATAAGCCTGGCTGACAAAAAGCAGCGTCCTACGGAATTGATTTATGACGGCGAAAAGTTCAACATAATCCGGACTTATGAACCCGGTGATGGGACTATACAGATTACGGTGGGATTATGAATGTAGAATTAGAATATGCCAGTGCATTACAGGGCATGGTAGCAGATGTCTTAAGGTGCGAGAAGATCATGGAGTCCGAACAGGAAAGAGTCCTTGGAGAGATAGGCAAGGTATTGAAAAAGAACACTGTTGCCGCGCTTCCGAAATCTGACGAAGCGGGATCCGGGTACAAGCACATGAAGGAAGACATCAAAGTTACCATCAACGGGAAACGGAAAAAGACCGGAGTAACGGGCGTAACGGTACACGGAGGAAAACTGACTGCCTACAAATGGCATATGCTGGATGACGGGACCAGAAACCCGAACGGCACCGTGCATACTAAAGCTATACATTTTACGAAGAAGGCCGTGGATGCATCAGCCGGAGATATTGATAAAATAGTTGATAATCTTATAGGGAGGGTAGTAAATGACTGAAGAAATGATCAAATCATTGATTAAGGACACACTTGCCATCCCTGTTTTTTTAGGATCGGAGACTATAATTTATCCCGGTGCAACCTTAGAAATGCAATCTATTTCACCCGTACTTTATGGCGACGGCAAGGCAAAACGCAGAGCTTATACCGTTTATATCAACCTTTGGTACGAGAATAAGGCTGATAGAGATGCGGCGGTCGACACGTTAATACCCGTGCTCGATGGCCAAGACGGAATTACAGCTCCGGAGATCGAAACATATTACGATACTACTGCAAAGAAATTCAGAGCAGTGGTCACATTTCAAACATTCCGCTTACCGGCAGCAGCTTTAGGCACAGAAGAACCTGAAGAAAACCCCGGCGAGGGACAATAATAATCCACAAAAGTGGAACATGAAAGGAGTCACACATGGGATTCATAGTTAACGTAAGAAATTGTATGCGTGCACCTGTGACAGCGAATACTTCATCGAGCTATGTCATCGGAACACCTGTACCGATGCCTAACCTCCGCCAGATCGACATGACCTTCACAAGCGCATCGGGCGAACTTTACGGAGACGGGAAAAAGGTATCAGCGATATCCAAGGTTACCGGTGCAACCGTGAAATTGGATATTGATAAACTTACATCTGCAGACAAAGCTTTCTTCGGCGGGCATACACTGTCAAGCAAAGGTATTCTTTCTGTAAAAAGTTCAGACGTACCGACACTTTGCGCAATCTATGTCGAGGCAGAGCATGATGACGGCGGATATGAAGCTACCTGGTTCCTTTGCGGAAAGGCACAGCCCTTTAACTGGTCGGCTCAGCAGTCAGAATCAAACGTAACATATTCAACACCGTCTCTTACCTTTGACTTTATACCAAGGACAAAAGACGATGAAGTAATAAAGCAGGGCGATACTGACGACGAAAGCTTTACTACGACCAATCAGGAATCGTTTAGAGAAAGCCCGGATATTTAATTACAGGAGGGAAAGAGTAAATGAAAAAGACCATAGCTTGCAAGCCTGCGCCTGAAATAGGCATAGAGATAGACGGAGGAGAGGAAGTGCTCCTCCGCTTTGATATACAGTGTCTGGTTAATATACAGGAACTGCCGGGAGGCTACAACGAATTTTTGAAAAAGAATATTGCTGAAACCGCAGCAACTTTGGTTTACTGTGCAGGTAAATCAAACAATGCGGATTTTACGGAAGAAAAAGCCAGAAAAATGGTAGCCTGCATGACCATAGCGGATGTAACCGAGATAGTCAACACGTTTACAGAGTCATTAGGCAGCACAGTGGCATCGGAGGAAGAAGTAAAAAAAATGGTGGCACAGTTCCTGGCGAAATAGAGATTGATTTTGATGCGCTGTATTATATTTACTCCGTAAGAATGGGCTTAGATGAAGAAAGCTTCTTTAAGTCCACTCTTGCAAGAGTAATATGGCTCGAAAGCAAATGGAGCGAAGAAGAACTGATTAAAGCCGGAGGAAGAGAAAAGAAAAACTGTAAAAACTCAACCATGCCGGAACAGTCGAGAACTGTGCGAAGCGTTAAGGAGGCTTTGATGTATGGCCAACAATAAAAGAACGATATACCTTGGACTGGATTACTCGCAGTTCTCCGGCGGGGTTACAGAGATAAACCGTAAGATGGGGCTGCTGGATGCAGAATTCAAGCTTGCCCAGGAACGCGCCAAAAACTACGGAAACGAAACGGATACATTAAACTTAAAGACGGAATATCTTACTCAAAAGATAAACTTACAGAATCAGAAGGTTGAAGAAGCTAAAAGGGCTTATGATGCTGCAATGTCTTCACAGACAGCTTCCGCGAAAGAAATAGATGAACTGGACAAAAAGCTGTTAAAAGAGAGAACCACACTTGAGCAGCTAAATGGTCAGCTCAAAGAAGCCAAAGAAGATACCGACAAAGCTACCGACTCAAACAAAACCTTGGGAGAAGTCTTTGAAAGCGTCGCCTCGGTGCTGGGAATAAATGTTTCCCCTGCATTGACTAATCTTACTAAAAAACTTGATGGGGTATCAGTATCTTTAGGCGCTACGGTGGGAATCTTAGGTGCGGGAGTGACTGCATTGACAAAGCTGTCCGTGCAGACTGCAAAAAACTGTGACGAGCTGCTTACCTTGTCAGCTCAGACGGATATGAGCGTAGAGGAAATCCAGAGGCTTAAGTACGCGGCTGATTTTGTAGATGTAAGTTTTGAGACATTACAGTCTGCTACAGTCAACCTTACCAAAAACATGGGAAAAGCCCGGGATGGAGCAGAAAAGCAGGAAGAAGCATTTAAAAAGCTCCACATAAGAATAAAGGACGGACGCGGTCAGCTTAGAGATGCTAATGAGGTATTCAACGAAACCATTGACAAGCTCGGAAAGGTGAAGAATGAGACGGAGCGGGACGTGTTAGCTAACGAACTGTTCGGCAGATCATACCAGGATCTTAAACCTTTGATAAAGGCAGGAAGCGAAGAACTTGAAAAGTACAAAAAGGAAGCAGACGAAGTCGCATATGTAATGGACGAAAAAACCGTTAAGAACTTCGGAAGTTTCTCAGATGCACTTGACAAGCTGCACGCAAAAGTACAGGCAGTGAAGGATATCCTGGGGGAAGTACTGCTTCCGATCCTTGAAGGGATAGGAAATATAGTATCGAGTATCCCTGCGCCTATACTTGCGATAACAGTTGTAGGAGGAGCGGTAATCTTGCTTATTACAAGGCTTGTGTCCGCTATCAGTATCCTTACTACGGCGATGGCAGCACACACAGGCGTGCAGACGGTATTTAACGGAGTATCCTTAAAAACCATACCGATCATCATGGCTATAGTAGCAGCACTGGTATTGCTGGGCGTCGTAATTGCATCCATAATCGGAAAAACAAACGATTTAAGTAAAGGCATGAATGAAGCAACATCAGCAACTTCAGAGATGCAGAAAGTAGTCAATGACGCATCTGCAAATGTTAATGTAGTAAAAAGGAATGCAAGTGGTACCGATAACTGGGAAGGCGGTCAGACATGGGTCGGCGAGGAAGGTCCCGAACTGGTTACACTTCCGAGAGGCAGCAGGATAACACCTGCAGGTCAGACGGGAACCGGTACGGTGATCAACTATAATTACATAACCATAGACGCGAAGAATGTAAAAGATTTCAATCATGTAGTTGAGCTTGCACAGCAGCAGCAAATGGCAATGAGGAGGGCATAGGATGAGCAATACATCAATAATGATGGCAAGAGGTACATGGGTGCAGCTTGGCGATTCGGCAAATCACAGCTCAGACCTGCGCCTCCACTGTGCGAGAAGAAACCCGAATAATAACGGATTATATCCAAACACATATGCAGTATTACAGTTTGCCATTCCGTCTTCACTAAAATACAAAAGAATAACACAGGCCGTGATAAGATATTATTCATGGTATCGAGTCAATGGGTATGATGACACCGGGCACAAATATGATTCGACCGGAATGGAAGTAGCTCCGTACATTACCGGGGGACAGGATATATACAGCCTGACCGGTGCAAACATAGATGCACTTGGCCAGCTTGGTGACTGGATAAGAGTAGAAGCTGAAAGATTCGACGCCTCATATCCGAAATGGCGTACGGCAGATGTTACAAGCCTGTTAAACGGCAACATATCACAAGACTCATATTTTACTGTGTTTATGGCCGGAATGCCTGCATATTATCATTATGAGAATCGCGTCGGTACACATATCGCAAGCCTTGGTACCGGCTACGAACCGTATCTCGATATAACATATGAAGATGTAGTACAGCTGGCACCCACACCAACTTTCCCCGTGAATGCAAATATCAACGAGCAGCAGGAAATACTCTTTACATGGGCATGGAATTCATCAACAGAGGCAGTACAGGCGTCTGTATCACTTGAATATAAGCTTAAATCAGCTTCAAATTACACCGTGGTATCGCTGACTCAGGCGGGACATACTTACAAACTGGAAGTCGGACTTCCTCAAGGGACTTATCAGTGGAGGATCAGGGGTACCAACGATGCCGGCGAGACCTCGGCATATTCGGGCGTAGTTGAGTTCAATGTCGTAGGAAAGCCTGCGATACCGGTCATCAATGCAGTACCGAACAAAACCTTGACGGAAATCAGCTGGAATGCTGTAGGACAGCTGTCTTGCGATATCACACTGACGGATTCGAACGGTAAGATAATTGATGAAAAAACGATAGCAAATCAGCAGACAAGCTATAAACCGAATCTGTTCCTGAAAGGGACTTACACCTTTGGAGTCAGAGTCAGAAATGCGTCCGGGCTGTCGTCCGACTGGGCATACAGAACCTTTGCGATCACGGCTGCCGGTCCGACAAAACCGAATATCCGTCTGATGCAGGATGATGCCAAGATAAAAATAGATATCAACAGAAACGAGAGCATTAATTACGCACTTATAAGATGTGAGGATATTAAAGGTGCAGAGGAAAAGGTTTTGGGTTTTTTTGATGGCGATGAATACATAGACAAAACCTTTGCTCTTTACACTACGTACAAGTATTATGTACGAGCATACAGCACCGGCGGGTATACCGATTCGGAACCGGCAAGGGCTATATGCAAAAAAACGGCTGTTATTCTTGAAACAAAGGATGATGAAATCATACTTGACCGCTCTGAGAGCACGTTTTTATCCTATTCGGAAGACCCACAACACGACTACTCCATATTTAAAGCGTATGGGCGTAAATATCCTGTAGTAGAGATAGGCGAGGGCGAGACCTGGTCTTTCAGGTCGACGCTTCATGTCCGTGAGGATCAAAAGGAACGCCTCAAAAAAATGGCTATGAAACCGAGACTGTTTTACAGAGATTATTCGGGAAGAGCATTCTTTGTGGCAATAGAGACCCTCAGCTTCACGAGATACATGGATGAAGGATACACGGCGGACATACAGTTCACGAGGATATCTGAGGAAGAGGTGATAGTAAATGTATGACCTGGCACAAGGAGGATATACTTCTGATGAGGTAGCGAGACTGCTTAGGCAGTCCCGCACTGTCACCTATGGTTTTGATATTCTTGACAAAGAGGAAAGAACGATCGGATCTGCTCATTCATCCGATTGTAAGATATTCAACAATACAGAAGCGAGCATCCAAAGGTCAGCATCATTGACTTTAGTAGAATCCGGAGATATCGACTTTATATCCGACAGGATCCGCCCATATATGACACTTCATACCGAAAAAGGGAAACTGGTATACCCGTTAGGTCTTTTCCTTATGTCTTCACCGGTCCGGACACCGTCCGGAGGCTCAATAAGGCGGAGCGTGGAATGCTATGACAAAACACAGATTCTTGAAGATGATAAGTTTGACTCGAGATATGTAGTACAGAAACAGACAGCATACACGGCAGCAGTCGCCGGCATAATAGCAACCGCCGGCATAACACAGACAAATATAGAACATTCCCTATTTGAAACAGAACAGGATATTGAGTTTCCTATAGGCACTACAAAGCTTTCAGCCATAAACACACTTCTTGAGGCTATAAACTATTACCCTGTATATGCGGACAGTTTCGGCAGAATAACCGTTAAACCGTACAAGCTTCCGAGCGAAAGGACAGCAGATGTAACATACGACACCGGCCAGACTTCAATAGTAGCATCGGGAGCCCAGGAAGACATGGACATGTTTAACGTTCCCAACAAGATAGTACGCTATCTGGAAAATGCGGAAAGAGAATACCTGATAGCTTCAATACAGGATGACAACCCTCAGAGTAAGCTCTCGACGGTTAGCAGGGGAAGAACTATAGTAGATGTGGCTTCGGTATCTGACGTACCCAACCAGTCGGCACTTGATACGATGGTCGCAAAGATTCTTGCCGAGCGACAGATATATCAGACACTTAATTTTGAAACCTTAAACATGCCGAATCACGAATACGCTGATTGCATTTATATTGACAATAGGGAGATAAACGTCAACGGCAAGTTCATAGAAACAGCATGGGAGATGGATCTGTCAGTCGGCGGGCGTATGCGGCATACCTGCAGGAAGGCGGTGATGGTGTAAATGTATAATAGCGCTATGGAACAGGTACTCGCTGCCAAAACAAGAGCAGAAGTCTCTGTAGTCAAACTTGGTACAGTAACTTCAATCACAGGCGGAAGGGCAAGAGTGCAGCATTATGGAGAAGGGACCCCTTCAGGAAAAGATTACACATATATAGACGGGTACTTCCCGGAAGTAGGCGATAAAGTGGCCATGCTGCCGCAGGCAAACACTTATATCATAATCGGCAAAATCTGCGACAGCCAGGTCGAACAAAAGTGGGCATTTAAAGATCATAACCATGACGGCACTTATGTACCAATAGCAGACGCGGACAAGTTGAAAGCAGGTCAATCCGGCGGCACAACAGTAACGCTAAGCACTTCGAGCCTTTCACCTAATTCTAATGGAGCAATATCACTCGGAGGGAGTGATCACAAATATAATAACGTATACGCCAAAGTATACTACGAAGAGGATACGCAGCTTTCAGCCGGTGCTTTAAGGCTTAAAGTTGGCAATAATACATTTGAATTACTGCTTACATATTCGGGAAGCGGTTCAATACCGGCACTGGAACCTAAAAGCAATGACGCATATGGTCTGGGAAGAAGGACTATACAGTTCAAAGAATTATATGTCAAAGCGTGGAAGTCCGGAGCAAGCAGCAATGAAAGATCAATAGGCTGGGACACATCCAATAATCTTATCCCTGACAGTACCGGAGTAGTTGGTCTTGGAACGGCGAATAATAAATTCGGCAATGCGTTTATAACTAAATTGATACTTGGAGCATGGGTGGCAGGCACATCCCTCACTGCACATTACATCGCCTGGGACAATGCCAACGGCATTATACCGGATGCGACCGAAGTAATAAACATTGGTTCAAGTTCACAAAAGATCAAGGAAATATACGTTAAGAAGCTGATAGGAGCTCTGGCACAGAGCAATTCAAGCGGATATATTGAGTGGTCAACGGCTACAGCTTTTACGCCGTCAGCCGACAATAGTATAGATCTTGGAAGCACAAGCCGAAAATTCAAAGGGATATATACCCAGAAACTATATCTCAATGGTACCGAGTTCAATCCGACAGGGATGACGGTAAGCAAAATGCACGTAGTGTATAATACGGCAAATTATGATATAGAATTAACGGCAAACGCTAACGGCATGCACCTGATACCCAACAGGAATAATTCATTAAATATAGGCTCGGCTTCTTACAAACTGGCTACACTTTATTTTGGATCCTGGCACAACGGCACAAGATATGTGACTTTTGATTCAAGCCACAATATACTTCCGGATACCACTAATGCTGTAAGTCTTGGTACCTCAAGCAAACAGTACAAAAACATTTATGGTCAAAATATATATGTTAACGGAACTGCAGTATCGTCAGATGCCCGCTTAAAAGAAGATATAAAGGCTCTGGAAGAAAAACATATCGCGTTCTTCAAAGCATTACGTCCGGTACAGTATAAATTCAAAGACGGCAGCAGTGGACGAACGCATACCGGCTTCATAGCTCAGGAAGTGGAAGAAGCTGTAAAAGAATCCGGCATGACGGACAAGGATATGGCCGCTGTGGTTAAGGATTCCGAAGGGAAATACTATCTGCGCTATGAAGAAATAATAGCTATACAGACTAAGGTGATTCAGGATCTCATGGAAGAGGTTAAGAGCCTGCAGACAAGAGTAGCAAAATTAGAAAGCTGCACTGCAGCGGAAAGGAAATAAAATGGATCAGACTTATCATGTACAGGTGAGCATGAACCAGCTTGCCGAGGTCAAAACGGGCTTTACCTTCAAACAGGGAGACTTCGGGTTCCAGATATCCATCGAGGTTATGGATTTTGACCTTACGAATACAAGCCCGCAGATAGTATTCAGAAAACCAACCGGGGCTGTTGAATCGACCGACATAACAAGAGTAGGCAACATATACACTTACACCGTGAAAGGTAATGAGATTGATACTCCCGGAATAGCGATATGCGATCTGAAACTAAAGAACGGCACTACACAGAGGATATCCACAGCATCCTTCCAATATGAAGTTGTTGCGGACACTTTGAATGGACTTAATGAACATGCCAATAGTTATTCAGACACCATCGGGCAAATCTGGGGAGCTTTGCAGAATTATTCGGAACTTTCCGAAGCCTGGGCGGTCGGTACTAGGAATGGAACACCGGTAGATTCAACACAGCCGCAGCATGCAAACAATGCCAAATGGTACGCGGAGAAGTCTATAAACGGAGCTGAGAGAGCGGAGGATGCCCTTGCTATACTTATACAGTCTTATGGCATCGGTACTTTCAGCTACAATGCAGGCGACGGGTGCCTTTATTATACTGCTCCCGTAGGACCGAGATACAGCTTCTATTTATCAGAAGGAGATCTCTATGTAGACACATTATGATTACAGCATACTTTTGAACGTTTTTACAGTTTAAGCAGTTTTAAGCATTTTGTACATTTTTCGACGAAAATGGTGGCAAACAACAAAAATCGGCAAGGAACGTGCTAAAACTGAACATTTAAAGATATTGTTATGGAGGTTAAACAATGGCAACAAATCTTGGAAGAGCCGGAATGGTTATGAAAGGGAATTACAATTCAGCATTAGCTTATAAAACACTTGACGCCGTCACATACAACAACGGCCTCTATGTTGCAAAGCAGAACGTACCCGCGGGAACTACTCCGGTAAACACATCTTACTGGCAGCCTGCGATTGATGCAAGTGGTCTCGTACCGCCTAACGGTTATAACCATAATGGCATTTACCGCGGCAGTAACCTTGGAACGATAGCTTCACTGGCTCAGCTGGAAGCATTCTTAACAGAACATGAGGTGGCATCAGGTAAATTTACAAACCTGTATCTTGGCGATTATATCAAGATTCAGGATGGTAC
>ODAI013320173.1_pt1 | contig 32902 bp, 27 predicted proteins | sample 1539321 | NCBI WGS metagenome assembly ODAI01 (sample SAMN02144231, study PRJEB22623) | gut metagenome | biome: sheep rumen | host: Ovis aries | place: New Zealand
AGAAAGAGGCATGAGAGACATTATATCAGAAATATGGAGCACTGCGCGCCGCAACAAGTTGCGGACTGCGTTGACCGGCTTTGCGGTGGCATGGGGTATTTTTATCCTGATTGTGTTGCTGGGTGCGGGCAATGGCTTGATTAATGCCCAAATGACGCAGTTCGACCGTTTTCTCTCTAATTCGATGAGTGTCTACGGCGGTCGGACGTCGAAGGCATACCAGGGGATGAAAGAAGGCCGGCGGATTCGTTTGCGTGAGCGCGATATCGAGACGACGACCCAGGACTTCAAAGATGTCATTGACGAAGTTGGCGCGGTTTATGACGTCTCGGCGACCGTCAGCAATGGCGACGAGTTTTTGTCCACCTACATCTCCGGCGTTTATCCCAATTATGTGCAGATGAACAAGATAGAGATACTCGGCGGCAGGTTTATCAACGAGATTGATTTCCGGGAGAAGCGCAAGGTGTTGGTTTTGAGCAATAAGCAGGCGAAGGAGTTGGCGGGCAAAGGCGGCCGCTCGCTGCTTGGGCGATATGTAAAGGTCCATGACTTGGCGTTCAAAGTGGTCGGCATCTATAAGGACAATGAAGATGGGCAGGCATCGGCCTACGCCTCTTATTCCGTCATCAAGAATGTTTATGGTGCCGGGACGGAGAGTGCCGGCAATATCGAGTTTACGTTTCATGGGATTGGCACGGAGAAGGCTAGCGATGAGTTTGAGCAGCGGTATCGCCGTCGGCTCAATGCCAACCATACGGTGCATCCAGAGGACGAGAGTGCCATTTGGATTTGGAACCGTTTCTCGCAAAGCCTTCAGATGATGACGGGTGTCAGCCTAATCCGTTCTTTCCTCTGGGTGGTCGGCCTGTTTACCCTGTTGAGCGGCATTGTTGGCGTGTCCAACATCATGCTCATCACGGTCAAGGAGCGCACCCATGAGTTTGGCATCCGCAAAGCCATTGGGGCAAAGCCTTGGAGCATTTTGAAGTTGATAGTCATTGAAAGTGTAATCATCACCACCTTTTTCGGATACATCGGTATGTTGCTGGGTATCCTCATTAATGAGTATATGGATGCGACGCTGGGGAACACGGTTATTGACACCGGCCTCTTCCAGGCATCGATGTTTAAGGACCCCACGGTTGGGCTTGATGTGTGTTTGCGTGCCACTTTTGTCATGATTTTGGCAGGAACGATTGCGGGAATGATTCCTGCATTTAAGGCAAGTCGCATCCGTCCGATAGAGGCATTAAGAGCAGATTGACGATGAAAAAGAAAGAAAGATTTTTTACCCGTATCATTGACTTGGACAGCTACCGGGAAATACTGGACACGCTGACCCGCAACAAGTCGCGCTCGTTTCTGACTGGCTTTGGCGTGTTTTGGGGTGTCTTCATGCTGGTGGCGCTAGTGGGTGGCGGCCAGGGGCTGAAAGAGATGCTGAACAAGAACTTTGACGGTTTCGCAACCAATTCCGTCTTCGTCTGGGCGCAGCAGACCAGCAAGGCTTATAAAGGCTTCCAGAAAGGCCGTCAATGGGACATGGACTATAAAGACGTGGAGCGTTTGAAGCAGCGCGTGCCCGAGCTTGATGTCATCGCCCCCATACTGTTTGCGCCTTGGTCTACGACAAACACGGCCTATTATGGTGAGCAGCGGACGGTGCCTCGCCTGCAGGGCACCACGCCGGTCTTCGCCCAGGCCGTCGAGCCCAAAATGTATTACGGCAGGTTCATCAATGAGATGGACATGCGTGAAAACCGGAAGGTCTGCGTGCTTGGAAAGAAGATATACAAAGATCTTTTCAAGGACGGCGGCGACCCCTGCGGCAAGATGATTCGCGTTGACTCGATGTATTATGAGGTCATTGGCGTGGACTACAACACGAGCTCTTCGATGAATTTTAATGGCCGGAGCGAGGAAAAGATTACGCTGCCCATTACGTTGGTGCAACAGATTTTCAATCGTGGCAACCAAATTGACGCCATCATAGCCACAGGCCGCCAGGGCGTTATTATGAGCGAGATTGCGCCTCGCATCCGCGAGACGCTTGCACGGGCGCATTATGTGGACCCCACGGACGAGCAAGGTGTGATGGTCTTTAATACGGAAGTGCTGTTCCAAATGCTGGATAATCTTTTCAGGGGCGTGAATTTCCTGATATGGCTTGTCGGCTTTGGCACGTTGCTCGCCGGTGCCATCGGCGTTTCCAACATCATGATGGTGATTGTGCGGGAGAGAACGACAGAAATAGGCATTCGCCGCGCCATAGGTGCCACGCCGAAAATGATCCTTTCGCAAATTATTGCCGAGAGTATCGTGTTAATGCTTGTGGCGGGCATGAGCGGCATCCTTTTTTCTGTGATGATATTGCAGATGCTGGAAATGAACAACACGGAAGACGGTATTGTGCAGGCACATTTTCAAGTGAGCTTCTGGACGGCGCTGCTCGCCGTCTTGATCGTCAGCCTCATGGGCGTGTTGGCAGGGCTTGCGCCGGCAGCCCGCGCCATGGCCATCAAGCCGGTGGATGCAATGAGAGATGAATAGGAATAACAAAAACATAGATGAATTATGAAGAAGTACAGTAAACTGATGATTGCTGCTATCGTGGCACTGATTTTTATCGGCACTTTTGTGTTTCTTTGGCAAAAGGGGCAGCCGAAAGAGATTGTTTATAACGAATTTACTCCCAAAAATGAGGATATTCGCAAGCTAACCATCATCACGGGGCGCATCGAACCGCGCAATGAGGTGAATGTGAAGCCGCAAATATCGGGCATTATTACGGAAATCATGAAAGAGGCTGGCGAGTATGTCAATGCCGGCGATGTGATAGCCAAGGTAAAGGTCATCCCCGACATGGGACAGCTCAGCTCAGCGGAAAGCCGTGTGCGAATGGCCCAAATCAACCTTCAGCAGGCGCAAGTGGACTTTGAGCGCGACGAAAGCCTTTATCAGCAAAAGTTGATAAGCGACGAGCAGTTTGACAAGATGAAGCAACAGCTCCAACAAGCGCGTGAAGAGAAAGCCGCGGCGGACGATGCGCTGCAAATTGTGCGCGAGGGTGTCTCAAAAAGCAATGCACACGCCAGCTCGACCTTGATCAGAAGCACAATCTCGGGTGTGATCCTGAACGTCCCGGTCAAAGTCGGGAATTCCGTTATTTTGTCGAATGCCTTCAATGATGGTACAACGATTGCAAGCGTCGCGAACATGAACGACTTGATTTTCCGCGGGAATATTGACGAAACCGAGGTGGGCTCCCTGCTCATTGGCATGCCGATGAAAATTTCGATTGGCGCCATGAAGGACATGTCGTTTGATGCCGCATTGGAATACATCTCACCAAAGGCAACGGAAAGCAACGGGGCAAATATGTTTGAAGTGAAAGCGGCGGTGAAAGTGCTGAAAGACAGTAAAATACGCTCTGGGTATAGTGCCAATGCGGAAATCGTGCTGGCCAGTGCTGAAAAAGTGTTGACCGTCCCGGAGAGTGCCATAGAGTTTAGCGGCGATTCGACTTTTGTCTATGTGGTGAAAACCACTGGTGGCCAAAAAAGCTATGAGCGAAAGGCGGTGTTGACAGGTCTGAGCGACGGAGTGAACATTGAAATCAAGAAAGGCATCACCAGCAAGGATAAAGTCAGAGGCCCGCAGGTGATAACAGACACTAAAAACGACTAGCAATATGAGGAAAATAGCGATTCTGGCAATGTTGTCTCTTGCCTTTATGGCAAAAGCCCAGCAGCCGTGGACATTGCGGCAGTGCATCGACTATGCCGTAGCCAATAACATCTCGATTCAGCAGCAGGAGTTGAGCCGGCAGCAGCGGGAGTTGGACGTGAATACCGCGAAATACAGCCGTCTGCCAGACCTGAACGCCTCGGCATCGGAGAATCTGTCGTTTGGACGAGGGCTCACGGCAGACAACACCTATACCAATACGAACACGCAGTCGACGAGCCTGAGCCTGAGCACCACGGTGCCTGTCTTTACGGGTTTTCGATTGCCTAAGTCTTTGAAGCTAAGCAAGTTGAGCCTTGAGGCGGCAAATGCCGATCTGGAAAAGGTCAAAAGCGATGTCAGCATGCAGGTGGCGCAGCTTTATGTACAGATCCTATATAACATGGAGCTTTGCGATGTGGCAAACCGCCAGGTGGAAATCGACTCAATGCAGGTCTTCCGGGTAGAGCAACTGTTGAACAATGGCAAGGCGAGCGGCATGGAATTGGCACAGCAGCAAGCGACGTTGTCGCAAAGTAAGCTGACGGCGACACAGGCCGACAACGACCGCCGTCTCTCTCTCTTGAGCTTGGCGCAGTTGCTGGAGCTCCCCGCGGCGCAAGATTTTGAAGTCCAGCGCATTCCCTTGACGGCTTTTGAAGTGGAGGTGTTGCCTTCTCCGGATGCCATTTTCTCGGACGCATTGACGTGTAAGCCTGAAATTCGGGCAGAGCAGCTGAGGCTTGAGGGGGCAGAGAAAAACATCGGCATCGCCCGCAGCGCGTACTTCCCCACTGTCTATTTGCAGGCGGGCCTGGGCTCAAATTATTATAAGACCAATGGCTTTGCTGCCGATGGATTTATGAAGCAATTGAAGAACAACTTTGGGCAGTTCATCGGACTGAGTGTCAATATCCCGATTTTCAATCGATTTGAAACCAGAAATAATGTTCGGTCGGCAAAACTCAGCTACACCCAACAACAATTGCAATTGGAGCAGACCAAGAAAAATTTGTACAAGGAAATTCAGCAGGCTTATTTCAATGGCGTGGCCTCGCAAGCTAAATATGAAAGCAGCAGGCAGGCGGTCAACAGTCAGCAGGCGGCATTCCAGCTGATGACGGCAATGTATGAAAACGGGAAGGCCAACATTACGGAGTTCAACGAGACTAAAAACAATCTCATGCGTGCGGAAAGTGACTTCGCGCGTGCCAAGTATGAATATCTTTATCAGCGTGCCGTCCTTGATTTTTATCGGGGCAAGCCATTGCATTTTTGAGCCTGGCGCTCTTTGTCCTCTAAAAAACAGAGCTCTCCGACGTTTTAAGACATCGGAGAGCTCTGTTTTTAGTGAATGAGGTCGGTTCGTCTTATGTCAGTCCTGGTTTCAGGACGATCAGGGAGGCCAAGGCAAGCCAGCTTCTGCTTTCCCTGGCTTTTATTGGAACCAATCGGAACCGTTGGGGCGTTTTCCGCCGATGATGCCGAGGGGGCGAAGGGTGTTCATGGAATAGCCTGGGGCATAGGTGTGCTCTGAAGAATTAACACCTATATAGCTTTTGTATACCATAAAGCTGTATGCCCTTCCGCTGTTGCTGGGGTTCATGGTTGACGACCAATACCAGCCGAGAACACCGACTTGGTTGAGCTCTCCTTCGTAAAGCCAGCCCATCTGCGGCAAGAAGAAATATTTGCTCGTGTCGGCAGGCTTGCCTGTCGTCGGTGTCTTTGAAATGGAACTTTGTGTCGTTGTCCAGTTTTTCCCGTCGCTGCCCACGGTTTTGCTGAAGAGGTTGGCGACACCGGAATTCTCCTCGATGATGACAGACTTTTTCTTGAGCCAGACGCCGCCGCGCTGCTTGATGCCGCCGAGCGACCATAGCGTTGTGCCGTCATAGTGCGGGTCGCCGTATTCCACATACCAACTGAGCTCGTTGGCATTGGGCATGTCTTTGCATGAGTTTGCCGCAGCGCCGCTGGCTGCCGCATTGTACCAGCGCAGCGGGTCTTCGCTTTGGCTGCGTGGGTAGAATGAGTTCTGGACATTGGTCGTAGTCGGATAGTCGTCTTCCCCATGCCAATACCATTTTTGGGCATCCCACATGAAATAGGCTTCTGGGAAGTAGAACACATGTTCCGGCACGTTGAGCGTGAGCGAATGCCCGACGGTATAGTATTTATTGACTTTAAACTCTCTTGGCGAGATGTTTTGCGTGTATTCCTGGTCGATGCCGTAATAGTTGACGGTATAGGTCACTTTCAAGGCGTGTGTTCCCGGCTGGATGACCATAAATGCGCCATTGACAGAGATGTCCTGCGTCGTGGGGACGGGAAAGTCGCTACCTAGCCCTTCGCCGTTCTTGCCTACGGTGAGTGTGATTTTCTTTCCTGCCGACGTAACGCTGCCAGTGTTCAACTCGCCAGTGGTGAAGTCGTAGGTGCCGCACAGGTTGCTGCTCCCTGTGGATTCGACAGTGATTTTCTTGAGTATGCACTTGCCTGCCTTCTCCACGTTTGGCGACTTGGGCGCAAAGATGAGGTATGAGGCTTTGTGGGTGAGCTGGAAGTTGTATGAGCCGTCGCCTTCATGCGTGGCTCTTGCCGTTCCGCAGTCGCCGCTGTTGGCAAAATGTTCGGCATTGTTGGGGATAGTTTGCTCTTGTGTGCCTGAAATTTTCACATGCAGGCTTGTCGTTGATGTGCTTGATGCCTCTGGGCTGCTTTGGCCTGTATAAAATACGGTGTATTCCGTGGCAGTCATGGTGCCGGGCAGGTAGAAATCGGCAGACTCTTGGACGGCCATGATAGAGTTTTGCGCGTCTTGGGTATATCTTGCCCCGTCTTTCACCCAGATTTTGTCGCCAGGTGTCCAATAGAAGTTGCCACCACGGTCCATCAGCGTTTTCCGTGGCCCGTTTGATGGCTTTATGCCCGAAGAGAATCGGGTGAGGGCCTGGGGCTCAGGCCGTTGCTGCAATTCGGAGTTGGCAAGCTCACCTAGGGGATCGTTGGAAGAGCAAGCTGCCAAAAGGAGCATGGAAAGGCATAGGGCTGCCCACGAAAGGGGCTTGAAAAGAAAAGTTTTCATAATTTTCATGTTTTTGATGTTAGAATAATAGTTTTTTTGTTAAATCATTAATTAAAAGTGGCCATGGGTTCTACAATGACTCGTCCCACTCGAAAAAAGCTTTTGCAGGTATCTCGTTGCCTATGTCGCCACCGTTTTCTGCATTGTCGTGTCCTGTCCCGCCTCCATTGCCGTCGTTGGCCCCAGCGTGCCCGCCCGAGTCTTGGTTTGTGGAGTTGTGACTGCCTCCGTGCGACGATACCGTCAGCAGAAATGCAGTGTCGGCGGCAGGGCAGAGCCGTGAAATTGGAGGTGAATAGACACGCCTCGCCGATACTTTTTGTCTTGTTGTTGCTTTCATTAAAATTAGAGTTTTGTGAATTAAAAAAATAATAAAAAGTCGTCTTCCCTTCGTCTGTGTTTTTTCATGTCATCATGAAGGCGTGGACACATTGCTACGTCTATGCTATCTAGGTATCGCCAAATACCTGCTGTCATCCACGAGCAAAGGTTCACGCCGATGCGAAATGAGCGTTTGAACTGCTTTTCTTTGACAGTTTCTTGAATTGGCGATTTAAGATAGCAAGAACGCAAGGCAAACGCTTCTATTTTTATTCCATTCTTTCCGTTTTGTTACATAGGCAATCGTTTTAGTTCATAAATAGGCAGATCCTATAGTCTTATTTTGTCGCAAAAATAAAAAATATTTCGCAAAAAAATTTTTTGGGGGCAGAAATAATGGGAAAAATGTTGCCGCTGGCTGTTTTTTCGCATTTTTTCTCAAAAAGTTTTGTATTTTTGCATACAAATATTGTCTGACATTAAAAATCAATGACATAAAGTTCAATATCATGAAAAGAAAGAGATTGGTGAGTTTTTTCTCACGCAGATTTTTAGTACTCGGGATGGTTTCGCTGCTGACGGCGCACGCCTTTGCCTGTACATCGGTCATCGTTTCCGGACGCATCACCAAGGACGGCCGGCCGCTGATTTTCAAGAACCGAGACACCGGTACCCTCGGCAATGCCATGCAGGTCATCCAGGGCGAGCGGTACAGGTTTGTGGCACTGCTGAATGATGATGACCTGAAGAACGAAAATGTTTGGGGCGGGCATAACGAAAAGGGCTTTGCCATTATCAACACGGCGGCCTTCAACCTGAACGGGCACAATGGCGACGACACTGATGGAGACGGCATTTTCATGCGCCGTGCACTTGAGGTGTGTAGCTCGTTGAAAGACTTTGAAAATTTGTTGGACACTTTTCCCCGCCCAAGGCAGGTGAACTCGAATTTTGGCGTATTGGACGCGCACGGCGGCTGTGCCTATTATGAGACGGGCAATTTCAATTATGTCAAATTCGATGTCAACGATCCTGCCGTGGCGCCAAAGGGCTATCTGATGCGGACGAACCATGGCATGACGGGAGACCGGGAGTTCGACAAGGGCGTGGAGCGCTATTGTGCCATAAATGATTTCATGGAAATGGCAGAGGCCGATGATAACATCAATTGCCGTCATTTGTTGACGGAGATTCCGAGATACTTGGTTAATGGGCTGACAAAAATAGACATGTATGACTTTATGCCCGAGGACGACTCAAAGGCGCGAATGTTTTCAACGCAAGACTTGATTTGCCGCTATTCCACTTCTTCTGCCATTCTGGTGCAGGGTGTCGCGAAAGGCGAGCCTGCCATCAACACTGTGAGCTGGACCATTTGCGGATGGCCCTTGACTACGGTGGCCATGCCGTTGGTGCTCTTGCCGTCGGGGAAACTGCCGAAAATGGTGATGCGCAACGCCGAAAATGTCGCGCCGCTGTGCGAGTTGGGAATGACATTGAAAAAGAAAGTCTATTGCCTGAAAACTGGCAGCAAAGATTCGTATATCGACCTGGGAAAGCTGATCAATAAGCGGCAGACGGGCTTGCTGCAACGTATCCGTCCGATTGAAGATGAAGTCTTGGACCGTGGCGAGGCCGCACTCGCCCTATGGCGTAAAAAAGGCAAGAAAAGTAAGTCGATGGATGAATTTTATGACTGGATAGACCAGTTCGTGGCTGAAAAGTATGCAGTCTTGAAATAGTTTTGAGCTGCGCGACAAGGCGTTTCCCGCCGAAAGGGAGGAAAACGCCCTTGAAAATAGCGCCTGAGGCATGCCGGCATCCAGTCGGACGGGCTTCAGGCGTTAATTGTGCTCTTGTTGGTACGACTTCTTGGCATGTATGACGCCCTCCCTTTGTCCTTTTTATGAAAATTGTCGGCACAAAACCTCCCGATCTTGCGCCGACAACAAAGAAATATAGGCTTTTTCTAGTGTGATAATTTTATCTATTTCCAGAATCTGGAAGTAATATTCTCAAAAGTTCCGTCTACTCCTTTTTTAAAGAGCTTTTGGTTGGTGGTCCGCTCTTTGAGGCTCCCTAAATGCTCGATGTATGGGCCGATTTTGATGTAGTCGAAGTCCTGCTTGTCAATGGCTGGTGTGATACGGATGCGCCCGCTGTACCATCCCACTTTGTAGGCAGGGTGTTTCTGATGAATATACTTTGCCAGTTCGTTGACATAAGAGGGTTCGGCATCTCCACCCATGAAGGCGATGCACGAGATGCTGCTGTCGTACTTGCCGATGAGCTGGTCCAGCACGTCGGTGGTCAGCGGCTCGCCGACGTCGCCCCAAAGATATGGGCTGTGGCATCCTGGGCAACGGCAGGGACAACTTGAGATGTTGATGGCAAGTGTCACCTCGTCAGGAATTTCTTGGAAGACAATGCCTGTATTGACGTATTTAAGCATCTTTGGCCACGAATTTTTGAACCGTAGCATAATATCGGCGGGAGGCTTCTTCTTGGCGTGAAGCGGAGAAGTTGCTCACTCGTTTGAGATAGCCGATGATGCGGGTCATGTAGTCGATGTTCTTGGAATGACAATGCGGACATTCTTTTAAATATCGTTTGTCGATGGTTCCGCAGTCGTTGCAAATCGTATTGGGGATGTTGAAGGTGAAATAGTTGCATCCTTCTTTTGCCGCAATAGATAGCAGTTTTTCGTATTGCTCTTTTGAGAGATGCTCTTCCAGATTCATGTGTAGCGCGCTGCCGCCAGTGAGATGCTCTATGTACGGCGCGCCGTGCAATTTGAACTTCTCGTCAATGGTCAGGCTCTCATCCTCAACGACGTAGAAGTAGCTGTTGTAGCAATCTCGTGGCACGAAAAATCCGTCTTCACGATCCCATTTCGCATGCTTTACGCCAACGTTTTCGGCAGGAATCATCTCGCAGTTGAAGAGTATGTCCTTGGTGCGGTACTGCTGGTTGAATTTTTCAATGATGCCGAGTATTTCTTGTACGAAGTGCTTGTAGTCGTCGTTGGGCGTTATGTCTAATCCCATGAACTCTGCGGCCTCTACCAAGCCGTTGATGCCGATGGTCAGGTATTGGCGGCCGATGTTGATGTAGCCCGCATCGAATAGAGGCAGCATGCCGTTTTTCTGCAAGTCTTTTAAGTTCTCATTATATGCCAATTGCACTTTGTGGCAAAGGTCCACCACATCGCTAAGGTATGCTTTGTAGTCAAGCTTGTTGTTTACAGCATATTGAATGCAACGGTTGAGGTTAATGGTGAGAACGCTCTTAGAACCGGTGGAGACGCCGCCGGCTCCTAGGGTGTAGCTGAACCCGTTGTCTTGAATCTCGTTGCGCAGGCGGCAGCAAGAACTCAGCGAGTCTGCATTGTCGCTCATGTAGGTGAAGAAAGAATGGCCCTCCGCATACATTTCGGCAGTAAAAGCGCCCCAGTCTTCGTCCAGGCATTTCCCGTCTTTGGTCAGTAGCGCCATGGTCTCGACAGGGAAGGTGAGTACAGCCTTTGTGCGCTCTTGGTTAAACCATTTCATGAACCGTTTTTGTAGCCATGACAAACCGTCCCAGTCGGGCTTGCTGCCGTCGGGGAAGAAGAATTCCCCGAAAATGCTTTCGAAGTAAAATTTGTCGTAATAGGCAATGTTCCAGAAGACAGCTTGGTAGTTGCGCGCGCCAGTGGGCTGGTTGATGGAGTAGACAATCTGCTCAAAGCAGTCTGTAATCATCTTGTCGATAGAGCGTTGCTTAATTGACAGGTCTACCACTTTTTCCGGTGTTTTCCAATAGTCCTTGCCGTATTCCATGCCGATGAAATAGTTCAAGTACATGAGGAACTCTGGGGTGGCACAGGCACCTGAGAGCATGCTGGAGACCATGAACACCATGTTGACAAAGCCGCCGCAGAACGATTTGAGGTTGGTTGGTGCTGTTGAATTGCCGCCGATGGAGCTCGTGCCGCCGATGAGCCAGGGGTACATGGTGATGGATGCACAATAGTTGGCAAGACTGGTCTCGTCGTTCTTATATATAAAGTGGTGTGTCAACTTGTCGATGTATTCATCGGCCAACTCCTTACCGTACATCTTTTTTATCCGATTGACGAGCAAGCGCCTGTTGAGCCGAATGAAATTTGACTTGGGCAGTTCTCCAATCAAAGTGGCAATGTTCTTGTTCTCGACATTGGCATTGGCGTCATATTTCGAACCACTTGCTGCATTTGTCGCATCGCTGTAGTTTGCCAAAAAGTTCAACTTGTCCAAAGTGTCGCGGTCCTCACTGTGGGCTTGCCGATAGAGCATGAACGACTTTGCTGCATCGTAGTGCTCCTCGCGCATAAGGGCTATCTCAACCTGGTTCTGGATGTCCTCGACGGTAATCTCGTCGTGTATGTCTAAGTGGTTGATAATCTTGGATATAGTTCCAAGATTCGCAGGTTTGTTGACAGACTTGAACGCCTTGATGATGGCATTCATGATTTTGTCAAGACTAAAGCTGTCTTTTGAGCCGTCTCGCTTTGTAATGGTAAAATTTTTTATTTCCATAGAGTTTCGTTTTGGAAAACTTTTGACTTTATTTTTTTGAAAAAGTTTTCCATTTTGGTAAACTTATTGTCATGAAATTTTGTCATCTGTTTTCGTTTTTGAAAATTATTATTGATTGCAAAGGTAAGAAAATTTATCAAAAGTTGTATGGTGTTGTGGTGATTTTTTTTAAAAAATATCTTTTTTCGATTGTTCGAGATTGTGGACGATGTTTTTATTTTGCTGAAAATAAGAATGATAACTGAAAAAAAGGTGGTTTTTTAGAAAAGGGCGCGAAAAGTGAGGGGTATTTACAATAAAAATATGTATATTTGCGAGTGAAAATGAGTAACTGTATGTCAACTTCTTTTTTTAGCCTTAACGCCAATGGTGTGTTGATGACTTTTGATCGCCCGGTGGTGATGGGGATTCTCAACGCCACGCCAGATTCGTTTTATGCAGGTAGCCGCGTGCAGACAGAGCGCGAGATTGCGCGGCGGGCTGCTGAGATTGTTGAAGAAGGTGGTATGATGGTCGATGTTGGCGCTTTTTCCACGCGCCCTGGTGCCGCGGAGGTGAAGTTGGAGGAAGAGATGGAGCGTTTGCGCTTTGCCTTGGGCATTGTGCGGCGTGAAGTGCCCAATGTGCTGCTGTCGGTCGATACGTTTCGTCCTGAAATTGCGACGATGGCGGTGGAGGAGTTTGGGGCGTCCGTCATCAATGATGTGAGCGAGGGTGGTGTGACGGGCATAGCAAATGTACGTCTTGATGGTGAGGCGACTGAGGTCCCGGAGATTTTTCGGACGGTTGCTCGTCTGCAAGTGGCCTATGTCTTGATGTCTGTTCGTCCTACGTTGGCGGAAACGTTGCAAGTGCTTTCTAAGAAAGTGCAGCTTTTGCGAAGTTTGGGTCAGAAAGATATTATCATTGACCCGGGTTTTGGTTTTGGAAAGACTTTGGGGCAAAATTATGCGCTGATGAACCAGATGGAGTCACTGCATTCCCTGGAACTGCCCCTTTTGGTCGGCGTTTCTCGCAAAAGCATGATTTACAAGCTGTTGGAGACGACGCCAGATACGTCCTTGAATGCGACGACGGTGCTTCATTCCGTGGCTTTAATGAAGGGGGCGCATGTTTTGCGCGTCCATGACGTGCGCGCGGCCGTCGAGGCAGTTCTCATTCACGATGCTTTGTCCTCAAGAAGTGGCACTTTGTCTTTACAAGAAAGGTTGAATAAATAAAATGATGTTATGCCGTTTGATTTTGGAATAAAAGATATTATTGACGTTGTCCTTGTGGCATTGGTTTTTTATTATGTGTTCAAAATGATGAAGGAGTCGCGTTCTCTGAACATCTTTTTTGGCATCATGGTATTTGTCTTGGTGTGGCTGTTTGTTAGTCAAGTCTTGAAAATGAGGTTGCTGGGGTCAATTTTGAACGTGGCTGTCAGCTTTGGTGGCTTTGTCTTGGTTTTGCTCTTTCAGGACGAAATTCGCAAGTTCCTGTACACCATCGGCGCACATCAGCGGGTAAGGGGATGGCGTCGCTTTTTCTTTTCTGCCGAAAAAAATGCGCGTCAAGACCGTCAGGCGATAGACCCGATTGTTAAAGCATGTTTGGCGATGAGCCGTAGCAAGGTAGGTGCGTTGATCGTAATAGAACGCAGCACGCCGCTTGACGATATTGTTGGGACGGGTGAGCTGATTGATGCAAATATCAGTGAGCGTTTGATCATGAATCTTTTTTTCAAAAACTCCCCGTTGCACGATGGCGCGATGGTTATTTCTAAAAAACGCATCCTGGCAACCGGCTGCATCCTGCCTTTATCCCACGATTTGAACATTCCAAAGGAATTGGGCCTGCGCCACCGTGCAGCCATGGGAATGTCGCAGGGGAGTGATGCGGTGGTGGTTATTGTTTCCGAGGAGACAGGTGGGATTAGCGTCGCCATCAATGGCGAGTTCCAGCTGCGTATTTCTGCTGAAAAGCTGGAGAGCATTCTGTTAAAAGAGTTGTCGCTGTAGGCTTTTTTGTCATTGTAGGCCAGAAGAGAGATGGGATGTTGCGCAAGAGTTGTCATTGACGTTTTTTCTTGCGTAGTGGGGCTTTTCCAAGAGCCTGTTTGGATTTTCAATCGTTTTGCCAGTCAAATCCTCATGTCCTTCCCTGTTTTTTGAAGCCAGGGGTGTTTTTTATTGCTAAAAAAAATAAAAAAAAGTTATATTTCAGTGCCTAAAAACCTTATTTTTGTCATTTTTTCATATTTTTGTGATGAATGATTGATGGCAGATTTTCTATTTAGGCGTTATAGAATTCTCTTGATAAAGAATAAAAATAATAATTTTAAAAAAGGTATAGATTATGAAACTCAAACATTACGTTTTGACAGCAGTAATCCTATGTTCGGGACTTTCTGCTTGGGCGCAGCGGTGGGATAACTACAAGCCTGATGATGAGACTGTGAAGTTGACGGAGACAAATCTTCCGATTGTGTTTTTGAATGTCAAGGGTCAGCAAATCGACCGCGACGGGCGCATTACGGCACGTATGAAGATCATTGACAATGGCTTTGGTGGCGTGAACTATGGAGATACTTTGAGGCATCCCAACCAATTGATCAATTACGAAGGATTTGTGGCATTGAAATACCGCGGGAATTCTTCATTTACCAATAGTGACAAGAAACCCTATTCTTTTCGGCCTTTGGACAGGCCCTTGGAGGAAGGCGGCGTGAAGATGAAGGTGAAAATCCTGGGCATGGGCAAGGACAACAACTGGGCTTTGCAGGCACCATATACGGATAAAAGTATGATGCGCGACATGCTGACGTTTGATTTGGCAAGACCTTGGCTGGAATATGTGCCACAGGGGAAGTATTGTGAGTTGATCTTGGACGGCACCTATTATGGGGTCTACATCTTGAGCGAGTTGGTGACAAAGGGCAAGAAACGTTTGAACCTGAGCGACCCGGGGATTTCGGGCGACTCGTTGACCGGCGGATACCTTGTGGAGGTTGACCGCCAGGATGCCTATGGATTTACGTCGAAATATGGCCCGGTGGACAACGATGGCAATGAAATCATGTTCAAGAGCATTTATTACCAATATAAGTTCCCCGAATACGAAGACATGGTGAGGCCACAATTCACCTATTTGCAAGGGAAAATCGATGAGATGGAAAAAGCCTTCTCGGATATAGATGGTCGAAGCGGCTCTTCAAATTACCGTCAACTGATAGACGTACAGTCATTTATAGACTTCCAACTCTCCATGGAATTGGCGCATAATGTCGACGGCTACCGATTGAGCTCAAAGCTCTATAAACGCTGTGACACAGAGGACGGCCGATGGAAATTGTCGCTGTGGGACATGGCGCTCGGCTTCGGCAATTCCGACTATTATGAAGGATGGCGGACAGACACTTGGATATGGCAGAACAACGAGGAATTGAGCTATGCCAACGACGAGCAGCTGGTGCCTTTCTGGTGGTATCAACTGAGCAAGGACCCGCAGTATGTGAATGAATTGAAAGCTCGATGGAAGCAATATCGTGACAGCAATTACAGCAATGCCAATATCAATGCGAAAATAGACTCTGTGGCGAATCTCTTGAAGGCAAAAGGCGCCGTCGCGAGAAACTCGCAGGCTTGGCCGAGATGGGGCAGGCGAGTGTGGCCCAATAAATACATCTCAGTGGACTTTGACGATGAAATTCGCTACCTCAAAAACTGGATAGCCAACCGTTTGAAATGGATGGACCAGGAGCTAGGCTATTCTTCAACTGCTATTGTCGGTGTTGAGAAAGACAAGCGGGCGCGCACCGTCATCGGAATATACACGTTGGACGGACGGCGTATTCAAAGGCCGCAGAAAGGCATCAATGTCATACGTTACAGCGATGGCACTTCCGAAAAATATGTCCACTAGGAATTTTATATGAAGTAAATTTGTGGCATCTGTTTACAAACAGCGCGAGGCGGGGGAGAGTGTCTTGCGCTGTTTGTCTTTGTGCACCTGGAATAGCCCCCTCTGGGTGGGCTGGAATTAAAAGCCGAACAACAACTTCTCCCCAGGTGGCGGCCTTGAGGACGTTGGGTGAACAGGAATCTAAAAGCAGGTGATCAACAACATGCTGTCAGGCGCCAAACTGGTGTTTGAGGCTTTGAGTGTTTAAATCGCACTTCATCCCCTTGTCGTTTTCACTCTTAAGACCTCTTGCCAGAGGAGGCGGAAAAACTCTGGGGCCGGCAGATGGGCAGGCCAATTTATCCGTTGGGACGAATCTTGTTGTAAGAAAACAAAAAAATCCCCCGTAAAAATTACAAGGGATTGCTTTATTATAAGGACTTGCTTTCAAAGCCTTGTACCCAGACCCGGGGTCGAACCGGGATGGGTTGCCCCACTGGTGTTTGAGACCAGCGCGTCTACCGATTCCGCCATCTGGGCATCAAAAGCGAGTGCAAAGATACGAGTTTTTTCTGAAAATGCAAATTTTTAGGCGGAAAAGTTTTGTCGGGATTGGATAAAATTGCCGTTTTTTGAACTTTTGAACATTTTTGCGAATCCGGCACTTACTTATTTTCTTGTTTTTTCATAAAAAATGAGCATAATTGAAAAGTTTGCATTATATTTGCAGGATATTTTGATGAAAAATGGTAGCGATAAAGAAAACTATTGACATTGAGCATGTGCTTTATAGCAAGATGGGGAACAGGGCGAAATATGTTCCTCGTCCCTTGGTTAGATGGCTGAAGCATATTATTCATGAGGATGAGGTGAATGGCTTTCTTTGGGAAAACCGCGACAAGACAGGCGTAGAGTGGCTTGATGCGACGGTGAGGTATTTAGATTTGGACTTGCAGGTTGCAGGTTTGGACAATTTGCCTCAGAAAGATGACGGGCGTTTGTATTCGTTTGTGAGCAATCATCCATTGGGAGGCATTGATGGCGTGGCGCTGGGTGCGATCATTGGCAAGCATTATGACGGCCGGTTTCGATATTTGGTCAATGATTTGCTGATGAACTTGCCAGGGCTGGCTCCTTTGTGTATCCCCATTAATAAGACGGGGGCTCAGAGCCGCAGTTTTCCCCAAGCGGTAGAGGCTGGCTTTCAGAGCGACAACCACATTTTGATGTTCCCGGCGGGTTTGTGTTCAAGAAAGACAGACGGGTGTGTAAAAGATGTGGATTGGAGGAAAACTTTCATAACAAAAAGTGTTGAATATCAGAGAGATGTGATCCCAATTCATTTTGGCGGCCAAAATTCCGATTTTTTTTATCGCTTGGCCAATATTTGTAAGAAACTGCACATAAAATTCAATATAGCCATGTTGTTTTTGGTGGATGAAATGTATAAAAATCGGCACAAAACGTTTCATGTGACCATTGGGAAGCCGATTCCCTGGCAGAGGTTTGACAAAAGCCGGAGTCCGTGGGCATGGGCACAACATGTGAAAGAAGAAGTTTATAGCTTGGGGCAGCAGTCATAGCCGTTGCTTTGAGTAGAAAGGATTAGAGAAATAGTTGCTTTATGAAAGAAGACATCATAGAACCGATAGATAGCGAAATTCTCAGGCGAGAGCTGACGCCAGAGCTTCAGTTGCGCATGACGAACAAAAGTCACAACGAAATTTATGTCTTTACGGCTCACAACGCCCCCAATGTGATGCGCGAGGTGGGGCGCTTGCGTGAGATTGCATTCAGGGCTGCCGGCGGCGGCACCGGCAAGTCTGTCGACATCGACGAGTTTGACTTGATGCCTAATGGCTATCGGCAGCTGATTGTTTGGAATCCGGAGACACACGAAATTATCGGTGGCTACCGTTATCTTCTCGGCTGTGATTGGCAGATGGATGAGCGCGGCCAGCCGATTCTTGCGACGAGCCACATGTTTCATTTCTCGGAAAAGTTTATTCGTGATTACATGCCTCAAACCATAGAGTTGGGCCGTTCTTTCGTCTCGTTAGACTATCAGAGCACGCGGCGCGGGGCCAAAAGTCTTTTTGCGCTTGACAATTTGTGGGACGGCTTGGGTGCATTGACCGTATTAGAGCCAAATGTCAAGTATTTTTTCGGCAAAGTGACGATGTACCCTTCGTATGTACGCAAAGGCCGCGATATGATTCTGTATTTTTTGAAGAAACATTTTGATGACAAAGAGCATCTCATCGTGCCGATGAAACCGCTGAAAATTGAAACCAACGAGCGGGAATTGGAGGCCTTGTTCTGTTCGGATGATTTTAAGACGGACTATAGGATCTTGAATGCGGAAATCAGGAAATTAGGCTTTAATATTCCGCCGCTGATCAATGCTTATATGAGTTTGAGCCCGACAATGCGATTGTTTGGAACTGCGATAAATTCTGGATTTGGAGAGGTAGAGGAGACAGGAATCTTAATTGCCGTTGACGAAATTCTAGAAGAGAAGCGTGTTCGCCACATCGACTCGTTTATCCAACAAAACCCCGAGGCACTCAAGATTACATCCGGAGCAAATAAATTGATTTATAAAGAGGGGAAATAAACAAAAAATGCCCATTTCATCGTAAAAAATGGACGTTTTTTGTTTGTTGTTCAACTTTCGGATCCCGAAGCCGATGTCATATCAAAGGCAGGCTGATGCCGTTGATTTTTTGGTAGACATCGAGTGCATAGACGTCTGTCATTCCGCTGATGTAGTCGATGACTGCCATGACGCGCGTCTCCAAGTCATCGCTGTTAATGTCGTATTGGCTGCTGAACCGGCTGATGAGTTGTTTGGATTGAAAGCGCTCAGGGCGCAAGGCGGCGTCAACCATTTGTGTCATAAGGGTTTCCATGATTTTATAACCAGAGAGTTCAACGTCGAGCACGGGTTTGCTGCGGTATATTTTTTTGTACGACATTTTAGCACATTCCTGATACGCGTCTCTTTGCAGAGGGTTGATATTCTCGATAATCGAGCCGTTGAACGTACCATTGAGGATGTCTTCCTCGTGTTCGATAAAGGTTTTGACACATTCGTTTTCCAACTTTCCGATAACACACGCGCGCATGTAGACAACTTTTTCATTGATGTCCGTAAGTCCTTCTTCTTCAATGCGTTGCAAGATGACTTTTTGCGTGTCTTCATCAAAAAATCCTAGCAGGAGCCTCTCGGTTTCCTCGTAAGAGATGATTTTGAGCTTGTGCGAGTCTTCAATGTCCATGATTTCGTAGCAGATGTCGTCGGCGGCTTCGACCAAATAGACCAATGGATGTCGTGCATATGCCAGCGCCTCTCCCGGCCTTGACTTGCAAATTAAGCCCATTTCATCGGCAATTTTCCGGAAAGTTTCTTGTTCTGAATGAAAAAAACCGAATTTCCCGTGTGTCCCTGCCAAGCGCGAGGCGTGCGGATATTTGACGATAGAGCCCAATGTGGCATAAGTCATGACAAATCCGCCGTCGCGCCGTCCCAGGAACCGGTGTGTCAAAATTCGGAAGGCATTGGCGTTCCCTTCAAAATGGGTGATGTCGTCCCAGAATTCAGGGCTCACTTTTTGGCGCAGCGGATTGCCTGGCCCTTCTGTGAAAAATGTTTGGATGGCTTTCTCGCCACTGTGCCCAAACGGCGGATTGCCCAAGTCGTGGGCCAGGCATGCCGCCGAGACGATGGTCCCGATCTGTTCAAAAAGTGTCCCTCTCAGCTCAGGGCGCTTTGTGGCGATGAGTTCGTTGGCAATGTCGTTGCCCAGCGACATGCCCACGTTTGCCACTTCGAGGCTGTGCGTGAGCCTGTTGTGTACGAAGATGCTGCCAGGCAGAGGGTATACCTGTGTCTTGTTCTGCAATCGTCTGAAGGGTGCAGAAAAGATGAGCCTGTCGTAGTCTCTTTTGAACTCTGAGCGGTCGTCGCGGCGCTCGGTGTGCCTGAACTCTTGTCCGAGCCGTTTGCTGGCAATGAGTTGTTTCCAATCCATCATGGTTGTTGTTGCTTAATCGTTTTTCAGCTGTTTTTTAGCATTCTTTTCGTTTCATAAACGCAAAAGTAATGTAAATTTCGGTAAAAACATTTATTTTAGTCAAGAAAATGATGATTGTCTGCGGATTATTCGTTATTTTTGCAACATGGTAAAAGTGAAAATTGTAAATAAAGGTGGTCAGCCGCTTCCTGCTTATGCCACCAGCCAGAGTGCGGGACTTGACTTGCGTGCCGACATCAGTTCGTCTATTGTTTTGCGACCGTTGGAGCGTCGCTTGGTGCCAACGGGCTTGTTTATCGCACTCCCGCAGGGTTATGAGGCGCAGGTCCGCCCGAGGAGCGGGCTGGCGTTGAAGCATGGCATAACGGTGCTGAACTCGCCGGGAACCATTGATGCCGACTATCGTGGCGAGGTGGGTGTTGTCTTGGTGAATTTGTCGAATGAGGATTTTTTGATCGAGCCAGGCGAGCGGATTGCCCAAATGGTGGTGGCACGCCATGAACAAGTTGAGTTTGAGCCAGTTGAAGAGTTGGATGAGACTGAGCGTGGTGCCGGCGGCTATGGACATACTGGAGTAGGTTGAGGCCCATGAGACAAAGTCAAAAAAACAGATTGTCCCACTTGTTTTTTGTCGCAGGATTTCTGGCTCTGACCGTTATTCCTGCGCTTGCAGACGATGTGATTCTCCGGACGGTGAAAAAGGAAGGAGTGGACACCTTGTCGTCGGATGATTATCGCCGCTATGACGACGTCTTTTTAGAGGCTATGCGCCAGCGCCAGCAAGGTAACGACAGCATCGTCGTGCAGTTGTTGAACGATTGCATTGAGCTGGATTCTACATTGGCAGCCCCCTATTTTTTTCTTGGCGACTACCATGGTCATGCTGGGAAAGATTCTTTGGCACTTGCTTGTTTCCAAAAAGCAGCCTCGCTGGGCCAAGAGAACTTTTCTTATCAGCAGCGTTTGGCGGAATTTTATCTTTATAAAAGCGACTACGACCGTGCCATCGAGGTTTTTGAACTGTTGGTGAATAATAGTCCGACGCGCACCGAGGTGCTGGGTCTTCTGGCTCAATTGTATCAACAGAAGAAAGACTATCCAGCCTTGTTACATACACTTGAGCGCATTGAGAAGGCCGATGGCGTGTCGGAAAATCTTGTCTTGGCCAAAATGCAAGTCCATTCGTTGATGGGAGAAGACCAGCGGGCTTTTGACGAGTTGGAAGGCTTGGTGAAAAAATATCCGAATGATTTGAACTATAAGGTGATGCTGGGCAATTGGCTGTTGGGCAAAGAGCGCAAAGACGAGGCGTTGAAGGTCTATCGCCAGGTTTTGAACGAAGAGCCCGACCATGTGCTTGCCACCATATCTTTGCTAGACTATTACCAAGGTGAGAATCAGCGTGAGGAGGAAAACCGGTTAATGGAGCAGCTGCTCTCCAGTGACAAGCCTGAGACGAGCGACAAATTGATGGTCATTCGCCGATTTGTGAGCCGGAACGATGAGGAGGGGGGCGACTCCTTGAAAGTCTTGTCGCTGTTTAACCGCTTGTTGAGTCGTCCTCAGAAAAATAGCGACATTGCCGATTTTTATGCTTCTTATTTGGAGTATAAGTCCTGCCCCAAAGACACAATCCGTGCGGCATGGCACAAGTCGTTGCAGATTGCGCCCGACAATGCGATGGCGCGCTCGCAGCTGATAACGATGGAGTGGCAGGAGGCGAAATACGATGCTGTGATAGAGCTTTCTTTGCCTGCCCTGAAGTACAATCCCGATGAAATGGTCTTCTATTATTACTTGGGGCTGGCTTATTTTCAGAAAGACCGTAGAGACGATGCGCTTGATGCCTTCCGCCGCGGCGTATCCCAAATCAACATGAAGAGCAATCCGGAGATGGTTTCCGATTTTTATGCCATTATGGGCGACATTTTTCACCAAAAAGGCATGAATGCAGAGGCTTATGCCGCTTATGACAGCTGCCTTCATTGGAAAGAAGACAACATTGCTTGTTTGAATAATTATGCTTATTTTTTGAGCGAGTCTGCCGACAGCCGCAGCTTGGAAAAAGCTTGTGAGATGAGCAAAAAAACGGTGGATAAGGAACCTCAAAACAGTACTTATCTTGATACTTATGCGTGGATTTTGTTCAGGATGAAACGCTATGGGGAGGCAAAAATATATATAGACCGTGCCATGGAAAACCTGGCGGATACGCTAGAGAATGCCGTAATTATAGAGCATTGCGGTGATATTTACAGCATGAACGGCGATGTGGACGGTGCCATGGGGTATTGGAAGGAGGCTTTGCGTATAGCGCCTGATAATAAAGTCCTGGCACGGAAGATCAGACGAAAGAAATACGTTAAAAAGTAGGAAGTTAAAATGTTGGAAGGATGAAGATAAAAGATTATATCAAATGGATTTTGCTCATTGTCCCGCTGGTGGTGGCCGGTTGCGGTTCTAAAAAGACGGCGATAGGCTCGAGCCGGCCCTCGGATGGCGCTTGGGCAGATGCGATGCAGCAGAAGCGCAACTTCATTTATAAGGTTTCAGACAATGCGGCCTATGCTAGGAACATTGTGTCGAAGATAACCTTCAGCCTCAAAGCCGGCGGCAAAGATGTGAGTGTGGACGGTGTGCTCAGCATGCGGAAAAATGATGTGATTCGCATTCAGTTGACACCGCTGGGACTGCTTGAAGTCGGGCGAATAGAGCTCACCAAAGACTATGTGCTGATTGTTGACAGGATTCATAAAGAGTTTGTAAAAGCCGATTATGGGAAAGTTGAATTTTTGGAAAACAACGGTCTGAGTTTCTATTCTTTGCAGGCATTGTTTTGGAATCATCTGTTTGCTCCAGGTGCAACGGAAATGACCGATGCAATAGTGCAGCGCTTTGATGCGGATCTGGGGGTTGAGGCAGAGGAAGTCCCTGTTTTCTTGTCGCAAAAAAACATGACTTGTCAGTGGCTTGCAAACCGTGAAACTGGCTTGATTAAGCAAGCCACAGTGGAATACGGAAGTCAGACGCACGGGCGGTCGGCATTGACTTGGCACTATTCAGACTTCCGGCCTTTGGGCTCCAAGTCTTTCCCGATGCATCATTTGTTTGCCTTTAATTCTTCAATGTTGGGCAGCAAAAATAATGCACAAGTGATGCTCAAATTAAAGAATATTTCAACTGATGACGATTGGAATCCTCGTACGGAGGTCTCAGGAAAATATCGTGAAGTCAGTATACAAGAAGCACTTGCCAAACTCATTTCCTTGTAATGAAAAAGATATTTTTCTTCTGCTTCATCCTGTTGATTTCCGTCGGTTTGTCAGCGCAGAAAAAACAGCCCGTGAAGGCGCAGCCACGGGCGGCTGCGACGGCGAGGAAGCAATCTGCAGCAAAGAAACCGACTGCAAAGAAGCCGGCGGCTAAAAAGGCTGCGCCCAAAAAGAGTGCCGCGAATCCCAAGCCCGTCTATTCAAACTCTTCCATCAAGGGCCTCCAGACCGAGCGGGAGAAGATACAGAAGAAAATTAGGGAGCAGGAGCAGCAATTGAGGGCAAATCGCGCCGACGTGAAGAAACGTTTGAGCAATTTGGTGGTACTCAATAGCGAAATTACTGAAAAACAGAAGACAATCGAAGGTATTCAAAAGGATATTTTGAGTCTTAGCAATGATATCGATGTGCTGAAAAAGCAGTTGGATACATTGGAAATGGAGCTGGGGGAGCGCAAGACGAAGTATATTAAATCCATGCGCTATATGTACCGTCAGCGGGCGGTGCCGGAGAACCTGGTGTTTATCTTCAGTGCGCAGAATTTTAGCCAGATGTATCGCCGTTTCCGCTTCATGCGCGAATATGCGAACTTCCAGCGGGCGCAAGGTGAACTGGTGAAGACCAAACAGGCGGAAATCACACAGAAACATACGCAGCTCGAGGCGGCGCGCGGTGAAAAGAATAATCTTCTATCCCTTGGCCGGAAAGAACAAGAGGCATTACAGCATAAGCAGGAGGAACAACAAAAGATCGTATCAACGTTGCAAAGCCAGCAGAAGGCCATACAGGGTGTCATCGCCCAACAACGAAAAAAGGATGCCGAGTTGAATGCCCAAATCGACAGGCTGATTGCCGAAGAAGTCGCGAAGGCGCGTGCGCGTGCTGCCGCGGAGGCAAAAAAGAAGGCTGAACAAGAGGCCGCAGAGCGTCGGCGAAGGGAACAAGAGTTGGCGCGCAAGCGGGCGGAGGCAGAGGAAAGAGCTCGTGAGAATGAGCGGAAGATAGCGGCGGCAAGGGCGGCTGAGGAACGTGCAAAGGCTGCCAAGGCGGCGGCGCAGTCGGCCGAGGAAAAGGAACGCAACGAGAAATTGGTGCGTGATGCAGAATCGAACCGCAAGGCATTGGAGAAAAAAGCTGATAAGGACAAGGCGGAATTTGCCAAGGTCGTGGCCGAGCATAAGCGGGAGAGCAAGGAAATGGAAATACTCACGTCGGTTGACCGGAAGTTGACCGGGAATTTCGAGAATAATCGGGGGCGCTTGCCCATCCCGATTACTGGGAGCTATAAAATTGTGAGCCATTATGGACAATACAATGTCGAGGGGCTAAGAAATGTGACGTTGGACAACAAAGGCATCAACATCTTGGGACAGGCCGGTTGTAAGGCGCGCTCGATTTTCGAGGGCGAGGTTAGTGCCGTCTTCCGCTTTGGTGAGACGATGATTGTCATGGTGCGTCACGGCAAGTACATCTCCGTATATTGCAACCTTCGTTCCGTCAGTGTGCAAAAAGGGCAGCGTGTGAGTGCGCGTCAGGTTTTAGGCGTTGTCGGCGACGACCATATCTTGCAGTTCCAGCTGCGCCGTGAGACGGTAAAGCTGAATCCGGAGGCATGGCTTGGTCGCTAAACGGCTGGGTGGCTCGGGTCAATATTCAATGTAGGGCTCGAGTTGTGCGATTTTTTCCGCCGGGAATTCCTTGAGCAATTTCAGCTCGTTCAGTGACTGGATTTTTCCCTTTTGCTTTCGATAGTCACAAATTTCGCGTGCTTGGTAAAAATTGATGTATGGATGCTGCCGCAGCTGATTCAACGTAAGTTTGTTGATGTTGAGTTTTCTAACGTTTGGCGAATGGATGTTGAAGAATTTGATGCATTCTTCTGGAAAGCCGTTGATTTCTCTTAATTGCTCTACGGAGACAAAGCCTCCCAGCCTTTTTTCGTAAGCCAGAATTTGGCGTGCCCACCCGCTGCCGATGCCCGGTACCCGCTTCAGGGTGGTGCTGTCTGCTCCGTTTAGCGTTACTTGTTCGCCTTCGGCAATCTTGACGGGATAGCGCGTGGTGTCCCGGGGCGCGACGGTGTTTTTAGCCTCTTTTTCTTCGTTCTTGAAGAGCTCGGAGGCAGGGCGATAATCTCCTTTTATGCGGATGAAAGGTTCCAATTGCTTGAATTGCTCGACCGTCATCCCATAAAGTCGGGCGAAATCGGATGGTTTTCGGTAAATTCCGCCTTTTTTCCGGTATTTGTATATGTTTTTGATTTGCCATTCGGTGAGTCCTAGCCGAAAGAGTTCGTTGGCAGTGGCTGTATTGGGGTCGAAATAAAAACGCTCGGCCTTGGGAAGTGTTTCGTCTTCCAATTCTTCAAGAACGGTGTTTTTGCTCGATGAAATGGGCTTTTTTTGCACAACCGTGTCTGTCTTTTCCTCAATTTCACGATTGGTCGTTATGGAGCTGATGCCGAAAATGGCAGCCGTGGCAATGATGCCTATGAACAAGACAAAGAGTATGATTTTTCTGTCTGATTTGGAAAAGTAGAAGAATTCTTTTAAGAACATAGGCGTTTTGTGTTTCGAGGTTTAGAGTATTCCGAATTGATGTAGGAAGATTGCGGCGATGGAGATGGGACACAAGTACTTGATACTTAGCATGTAGAGTTTGAAAAGTCGCCCTCTCAGCATGCCGTGGTTCGTAAATTCTTCTTTGAGGATTCGCTTGGGGACATACCATCCCAGGAACAGGCAGGTGAGTAAGCCGCCAAGTGGTAGCAAGATTTGGCTGGTGACGAAGTCGAAGGAGTCGAACAGGGAAATGCCTGCAATGCTTAGGAAATGCCAGTCGCCGAGCGAGAGCGAGCAGAGCGCCCCGATGAGTGTTGCTGTGATGGTTACCATGAGGGCGGCGCGGCGCCGGGGTATATGGAATTCTTCGTGTAAGAATGCGGTGCACAGCTCGTGCAGTGAGATAAGGGAGGTGAGTGCAGCTAAGGTCAGCAGGGCATAAAAGGCGATGGAGATGACGATGCCAAGGGTCGGATAGGGGGCAAAAACTTGTAGAAAGACGTTGGGCAAAGTGATGAATACGAGTGAGGCGCCGCTGTCGGGACTGATGCCGATGGAGAATGCTGCCGGGAAAATCATTACGCCGGCGAGGATGGCGACGCAGCAGTCGATGATTGAAATTTGAATGGCAGACTTGAGGAGGTTGGTTTGTCGGTTGAAATAGGAGGCGTAGGTGCAAAGGCAGCCCATTCCGATGCTTAAAGAGAAGAAAGCTTGTCCTAATGCGTTGAGAATGACTTCGCCGTTGAGGTTGGAGAAGTCGGGCTTAAACAAGAATTGGAGCCCTTTTTCTGCATTGGGCAGCATGCATGAGGCGGCTATGATGAGGATGAGCAGCAGGAAGAGTGTGGGCATGAGTATTTTTGATGCTCTTTCGATGCCTTTTTTAATGCCTTGGATGATGATGAGATGGGTCGCCATCAAAATGAATATGCCCCAAAGGATGGGCTGCCAAGCATTGGTCTCGAAGTTGATGAAATATTGTTGGATTTCCTCGGGCGAACCGTCAAGATTCCCGGAAATAGCAGCGTAAATATAGTGGAAACACCAGCCGGAGACGATGGCATAGTAGCTTGTGATCAGGAAGCCGGTGACAACGCCCATGAAACCAATCCATTTCCAGATGCTGCCGCCGGCGAGTTTCTCGTAGGCTCGTGCCGTATTTGAGGCTCCGCGCCGCCCGATGATGAACTCGCTGATCATGCAGGGGATGCCAAGCAGCAGGACGCAGAGGATGTAGATGATGATGAATGCGCCGCCGCCGTTCTCGCCCGTTATGTATGGAAAGCGCCAGATGTTGCCCAGGCCGACCGCAGAGCCTGCTGTGGCCAGGATGACGCCTAGTTTGCTGCCGAATTTTACCCTGTTGATTGTTGACATTTTTTATTTAGTTTTCATTAGGTTTGTCTTCTTGGTGTAGTGGTTTTTAAGGTGAGTGCCTCAGTTTTTCTTCGTGAATTTCTGCCTGCTTGACTTTCTTGAAGAGCTCGGAGGCGAAGACCAGCTCGTTGAGGTGCTCGTTTTGGGCGTTGATGACTTGGTCTTTGTTGCCTTGCCATTCTTTTCTACCTTGGTAGATGAACAGGATGTTTTCGCCTATTCCCATCACTGAGTTCATGTCGTGGGTGTTGATGACAGTGGTGATGCCGTATTCTTTGGTGATGCTGCTGAGCAGTTCGTCGATGACCAGCGAGGTCTTGGGGTCAAGTCCGGAGTTGGGCTCGTCGCAGAAGAGGTATTTGGGGTTGAGGGCGATGGCGCGGGCGATGGCGACGCGTTTTTGCATGCCGCCCGAGATTTCGCCAGGATATTTTCCTACAGCCTCGATCAAGTTGACACGGTCCAAGCAGTCTTTGGCACGGCGTGTGCGCTCTCTGAGTGTCATGTTGGAGAACATGTCGAGTGGAAACATGACGTTTTCCAGCACGGTCAAGGAGTCGAAGAGTGCGGCACTCTGGAAAATCATCCCCATCTCCTGCCTGAGTGCGGCTTTTTCTTTTTTGCTCATGAGACAGATGTTTCTGCCGTCGTATAGTACTTCTCCACTGGTGGGGTTGAGCAGTCCTACGAGATTTTTCATCAGAACCGTCTTCCCCGAGCCACTTTGACCGATGATGAGGTTGGTGACACCTTTGTCAAAGACGATGTTGATGTCTTGCAACACCTGCTTGTCTTCGAACGATTTGTAAAGTTGCTTAACTTCAATCATGGCTGCTGAACTTTTTGCGGTTTATGATAGTAGTTGTGTGAGGAAGACATCGGAAAAAAGGATGAGCACGCTTGAGCATACTACGGCATCTGTTGAGGCTTTGCCCACGTTCACGGAGCCGCCATCGACGGTGTAGCCGAAGAATGCGGGCACGCTGGAAACGATGAAGGCGAAGAATAGGCTTTTGATGATGCTCATCCAGACGAACCAGGGGTTGAAGTCGTGCTGGAGCCCGATGGTCAGGTCTTCGGGCGAGAGGACGTGCCCGATGTAGGCGGTGGCATATGCACCGAGGATGCCTGTGGCGGATGAGAAAATGACCAGAAAGGGCATCAGGGTAATCAAGCCGAGTATTTTGGGGAGGATGAGGTAGCTGGCGGAGTTGATGCCCATGATGTCCAAGGCGTCGATTTGTTGTGTCACTCGCATGGTCCCAAGCTCTGATGCGATGTTCGAGCCAACTTTCCCGGCCAAGATGAGGCACATGATGGAGGAAGAGAATTCCAGAAGCATAATCTCGCGGGTGGTGTAGCCCGTGACGAATTTAGGCATCCACGGGCTTTGGATGTTCAATTTCATCTGGATGCAGATGACTGCACCGATGAAAAACGAGATCAATAATACGATACCTATGGAGTCGACGCCGAGCGCAGACATCTCTTTGACGTATTGTTTCATGAACATTCTCATGCGTTGGGGACGTGCAAAGGTGCGACCCATCAGCTGCATGTAGTGTCCCAGTGAGGTAAGGTATTTTTTGATGAACATTTTCTTTTTTAGGTTTTTGGCAATGTATGGCTCCGATTTCCTTGTTCAATGTCCGGCTCATTCCTTGTTCAAAGTCTGGCCCAGAAATGTCGTAATGATTTCGGATATGCGATAGGGGTTGAGTGTAAAGCCGTGGTCGTAGCCTTCAAGGAGCTCAAGGCGGCTGCCGGGCCATGTCTCGCTGAATCGCTCGCCGTATGACCAGGGCACGGTGCGGTCGGCGGTCCCGTGTATAATTAACGCATGACCTTTGTATCTCGCCGCCGTGTCGTAAATTTTGAGCTTTTGTGCCGTCTTGATGTAGTTACGTCCTAGCTTCACTCCATCCCAGAGCTCTAGCTGGGCGGGCGGGTCGAGTGGGTCGAAAGTATAGCCTCCGGAAAAGCCGCGGATGGCATCTTCGCGAATCACACCTGCAGGTGCCAGCAATGCCACGGACTTGATGCTTTTTTCGTCTGCCAATTCGCCGGCGAGCATGGCTGCGACAATCCCGCCTTGGGAGTATCCGACAAGGGCGATGTCTCCGGTAAAGTCCAGGCTTTTCACATATCTGACCATCTCCTTTGCCTCTTCTATTTGCTCGGGGACGGTCATCTCTTCGAATTTGCCTTCACTCTTCCCGTGTCCGGTAAAGTCGAATCTCAATGTCGCAATCCCTTTTTCCGACAATGATTCAGCGATGTTTTTAAGCAGTTTTTGGTCTTTTTCGCCTCCAAATCCGTGCATCAAGATGGCGATAGGCTGGCGGCAAGTCTCTGGCAATTGTGGTTTGAGCAGGGTAGCACTGAGTTTTTTGCCTTTGAACTCAATGTTCAACTCTTTTTGCTCACTTTTGGCTTTTGCCGGCTCGGCGAAAATCTCGGTGAGCTCTTTCTCTATTTTATCGGTCAGCACAGTTCCCAGTACCACATTCCCTTGCGGGTCAATCAGGTACATCGTCGGAATCCAGTTCACGCCATAGGCTTTGGCGATGGCTGTCTCTCTGAATTTCTTGAGCTCGCTGACCTGTGTATAGCCGATCTGGTATTGCTCAATGGCTTTTTTCCAGTTCTCCACGCTGGTGTCAAACGAGACACCGATAAACTCAACGCCTCTGGGATGGAATTTCTTGTAAAGGCGCTCCACGTTGGGCATGTCTTTCCGGCAGTCGGGGCACCAGGCGGCCCAAAAGTCGATGACAGTATATTTGCCTTTGCTGACTTTACTGAACTTGATGGTCTTTCCTGCCGGGTTTTTCAAGGAAAAATCGGGCGCTTTCTCGCCTTTTTTCAGTAGTTGTGTCGCATATTTGCTGTCGGCATCCGTTGTCAGGCTTTGTCCTATGGCATGATTTGTGGTCAAGCATGTCCAAAGGATGAAAAATAGGAGTCTTATTTTCATAATTTCATGATGATGATGTTGCAAAGGTAAAAAAAATAATCGAGAAAAGGAATTTTTCCGAATTTTTCATGTGAAAATCTCTCATATTTCATGAATTTACAAAGGGGTGCATCCAGTTCTCCATACTGCCAAATGACGAAGATACTGAATAAATGTTGTATTTCCCATTTGTCCGTTAAAAACACCAACGGGGTGAAACAGGGCGGGATGCCTTTGCAGGCTATTTGTATGTTGAAGGTTGCATAAAAATTGATTTTTTGTGAATATTTTTTTATCCTAGTGGCTTTAGTATAATTTTTTTGATAAATATTAGGCTGTTCCATAAATAATTGCTAATTTTGCACTCCGTTATAAAGTTGCGAATATCAGTACAATATAAAACAAAAATAAGTAGAAAACAATGAGAATTTCATTTGAAAATGCCGACAAAGTGAACGGTTTGTTGACCATCACGGTGGAGGAGGCAGACTACAGAGAACTTGTAGAAAAGACGTTGAAAGACTATCGTAAGAAAGTTAATGTGCCGGGATTCCGGCCAGGGCAGGTCCCAATGGGCTTGGTAAAGCGCCAATACGGCACGGCGGTTAAGGCGGAAGAGGTGAACAAGCTCGTGGGCAACGAGATTTATAAATATGTCCAGGAAAACAACATCCGCATGTTGGGTGAACCGATGCCCAATGAAAGCCAGGCACCGGTAGATCTGGAAAACGACGCGGAGATGACTTTTGCCTTTGACATTGCCATCGCCCCCGACTTCAAGATTGACTTGACGGGCAAGGACAAGCTGCCCTATTATCGGATTAAGGTGGACGACAAGTTGATCGACCAACAGGTGGAGGCTTACGCCTCTCGTTCGGGAGAGTATGAGAAAGTCAAGGCCTACAGTGCCACCAAGCACGACATGTTGCGTGGCGATTTGCAGGAACTCGACGAGAATGGCGAGCCCAAGGCAGACGGGATCCGTGTTGAAGGGGCTGTGATGATGCCTGAATATATTAAGGTGAGTGAGCAAAAGAAATTGTTTACCGGTGCGAAATTGAACGGAACGGTGACTTTCAATCCCCGCAAGGCTTATCCGGAAAATGACACCGAAATTTCTTCCTTGTTGAAAATAGACAAGGCTAAAGTCGCGGAATTGACCTCTGACTTTGCCTACAAAATCACGGAAATCAGCCGTTTCAAAAAGGCCGAGGTAGACCAAGCCCTTTTCGACCAAATCTTTGGCGAGGGAAATGTGAAGAGCGAGGAAGAATTCCGCCAGCGTATTGCAGAAGGCATGAAACCGCAATTGGCAGCTGATGCAGACTATAAGTTTTTGCTTGACTTGCGTAAATACTGCGAAAAGAAAGTGGGTGACCTGACCTACCCGGAGGCGATTTTGAAGCGTGTGATGCTCGAGAAAAACAAAGACAGAGGCACAGAATTTGTTGAGAAGAACTTTGAGCAGAGCTTGAACGAATTGTCTTGGCACCTGATCAAGGAACAGTTGGTTGAGGCACAGGGCATAAAAATCGAGCAAGAAGACATTGCCAAAACGGCGAAGGAGTCGGCAAGAGCCCAGTTCGCCCAATATGGCATGACAGCAGTGCCGGAAGAGTATCTCGACAATTATGCTTCGGAAATGATGAAAAAGCGCGAGAATGTAGAGCAGCTGGTCGACCGTGCCCTAGACATAAAATTGGTGGAAAAACTCAAATCGGTGGTTAAATTGACCGAAAAAGAGGTTTCTTTGGACGACTTCAACAAGTTGATGCGAGAATAATCCCCCCCCCTTGCAAAGGGAGCCACATAAATTCTGATACGCACCTTGTCCCAACATCGTGCGTATCGTTTTTGTTTTTAATAAGATTAGAAATACCATTCAAATGAAACGCTATCTGTTCTTTTGTACATTAAGCTACAGCTTCCCAATTCTTCGCCCCTTGCAAACGGAGATCAGGCGGCGAGGCGACGAGGTGGCATGGTTCTTGGAAGACAGCTGTCAAAATCTGTTGTACGAAGACGAGCGGCAGCTCATGACCATCGAAGAGGTGATGGAATACTCGCCCATCGCGGTATTTACGGCAGGCAACTACGTTTACGACTTTTTCCCAGGCGTTAAAGTCGGTGTCTTCCACGGTTATCCCATGCGGAAGCGCATAGAGAAGATTGACGACCATTTCACACTCAGAGGCTGGTTCGATATCTATTGTACACAAGGTGAGAGCAGCACGCCTTATTTTACGATGCTAGCAGAGAAACATCGTTATTTTAAAATCTACGAAACGGGCTGGACCAAGGTCGATTCCTTTTTCGACCCCACTTTGCCGCCCGAACCGGCACGACAGCGGCCAACCATCCTCTATGCCCCGACTTTCACGCGCAGCATCTCGTCGGCGTGGGCGCTCGCAGACACCATCGACCAGCTTGCAGACAAGAAGCCTTGGGACTGGATCATTACTTTCCACCCTAAACTCGATGACCCGGCGCTTGTTCAGCGTTATGAAGACATCGCCGCACACCATCCCAATGTCGAGTTCTCAAAATTGAACAAAGGACTCGAAACATTCCGTCGTACCGACGTTATGCTGTGTGACTCATCAAGCATCATCGTCGAGTATCTAATGCTCGACAAGCCTGTGGTTACCTACCGCAACACGCATCCGGGACCGTTTTTGATAGATGTACAGGAAGTCGGGGATGTCGAAAAAGCTTTGGAAAAAGCCTTCTCGAGGCCTCCGGAATTGTTAAGGGCAATGCACGAATACACCGCTTTCCACGAAGCACACCGTGATGGAAAAAATTCAGCGCGCGTACTTGATGCAGTCAACGATTTCATCGAAAATTGGCAGGGAAAGATACGCAAAAAGCCAGTCAACTTGTTCCGCAAGTTGAAATTGCGTTGGAAATTAAAGTATTTTCATAGGTAAACGACACCAACCAATACGACATCAACCCGATCAACCAATACGACGAGAATATGAATGAGACGAACTGGGCCCTGGGCGCGCGCGACGGGCGCCCCCCATCCGCGACGCCCGCCGACACGCTGTGGGTGCAGCAGGCGCGGACCGACTACCTGGGCGGCGTGACGCTCGAGGCCATGGGCGGAGG
>ODAI011330373.1_pt1 | contig 32888 bp, 26 predicted proteins | sample 1539321 | NCBI WGS metagenome assembly ODAI01 (sample SAMN02144231, study PRJEB22623) | gut metagenome | biome: sheep rumen | host: Ovis aries | place: New Zealand
TCCTACAACCACTTCTGGGATTCCGGAAAGTGCAACCTGCAGGGTATGAAGTCTGAAACTACCAGCAACTACATCACATATCACCACAACTGGTACGATCACTCTGACTCACGTCACCCCAGAATCAGAACCTGCTCGGTACATATCTATAACAACTACTTCGACGGCAACTCCAAGTACGGCGTAGGCGTTACACTGGGCGCATCAGCTTTCGTTGAGAACAACTACTTCCGTAACTGCAAATATCCTATGCTGATATCCAAGCAGGGCTCCGATGATGCTACAGGCGGTACATTCTCAGGTGAGAACGGCGGTATCATCAAGGCTTACAACAATACTGTTACCGGCGACAAGACCAAGGGCTATGTTTCTTATCAGAAGAACTCCACTGACTTTGACGCTTATGAGGCTAGCAGCGCGACCGAGAAGGTTCCTTCTTCCGTAAAGGCAAAGCAGGGCGGCAGCACATACAATAACTTTGATACTTCAAGCGCTATGTACAGCTACACTGCTCAGTCACCTGCAGCAGCTGTTGAAACTGTAAAGGCAAATGCAGGTCGTGTTCAGGGCGGTGACTTCAAGTGGACATTCAATAACTCAGTAGATGATGAGAGCTATGCAGTCAACAACGAACTGAAGTCTGCACTGAAGTCCTATAAGGATTCCATCAAGGCTATAGGCTCCGGATTCTCTGATTCCACAACACCTTCCCAGAACAATAACAATAATAACAATAACAGTAGCAGCTCACAGCCTGATACCTCATCAAGCTCCAAGCCTGATTCTTCGTCAAGCTCACAGGGCAATAACAATACATCTTCGTCATCTTCTGCTTATGCACATGACTTCACAGCTAACGGTACCTCCAGCAGCTTCTTCTCTATCAGCGGTAATCTGTCTACCTCCAAGGGCTCTGTAAGCTACGGCGGAAAGACACTTACTCAGTGCCTGAAGATCGAGAGCGCTACAAGCATCAGCTTCAAGGCACCCGCAGCAGGCAAGCTGACACTGGTATTCGCTGAGAGCACAGGTACTATAAAGCTGGACGGAACAAAGCTGACAGCATCTAACGGTGTTATCACTACAAATGTTTCAGCAGGTACACATTCTCTTGCTAAGGCAGATGTAGCAAATCTGTTCTACATGGTATATTCTACCGATGGCAGCACTTATGTTGAGCCTGGCAACAGCTCATCCCAGAATCAGAACAATGATAGTTCTTCTCAGTATGAGAACAACAATAATAACAATAATAACAACAATACCAGCAGCAACGTTAATATAAACGGTGTTAAGATTATAAGCGCAGGCGGCTGGAACGAGGCTCTGTATCTGGTAATGTCAGGTATCAAGGATTCTGACGTAACAGGCGTATCTTATTCCGGCGCAGCTTCCGGCAAGCTGACAGGTGATGATCTTGCTTATCTGGTAAGAGATACATCTTCCGGTCTGAGAATCGATATCCCCGGTGTTCCCGCAGGTACTTATTCTATATCTGTTGCTACTTCCAAGGGCACTATCGTTCAGAGCGGTCTGCAGGTAAATGCACAGGATCGTTCGGGCTATGCACACTATAACTATACAGCTGGCGTAGGTGCTTACACCGATAAGGGTACACTGAAGTCCAACGCAAAGGTGATCTATGTTACCAACGATAACAAGGATAAGGTAACTGTTACCTCCAAGGATGGCACTACTGTTACAGGTATCGGTAATATACTCAACTCTGCAGGTCAGGATATAGGCGGCGGAAAGACATCCAACGGCGGTTCAAAGCCTAACTCCAATGCAGGTATCATCAAGAAGCTGGCACAGGACGGCACTCCTCTGGTCATCCGTATAATCGGTGACGTTAAGGCTCCTTCCGGTCTGACAGCTTATGACTCCACCGACTTCGGCGGCAGCGTAGGTGATAACGGCTACATGGCAAGAATGAAGTCAGGTAAGGATATCACTATCGAGGGTATCGGTCCTGATGCAACAGTTAACGGCTGGGGCTTCCACTTCATGGCTGAGTCTGCTGCAACTGACTTCGGTAAGAGCTTTGAGATCAAGAACATAGCATTCAAGAACGTTCCCGAGGACTGTGTAGGTATGGAAGGCGTTCAGGAGAGCTCCAAGCTTACAGCACCTGTTGAGAGATGCTGGGTACATAACTGTGAGTTCTATGCTCCTAAGATCTCCAATCCTGCTGAGTCTGATAAGGCAGGCGGCGACGGTGCTTGCGACTTCAAGCGTGGTCTGTACTTCACAAACAGCTACTGCTACTATGAGGGCTATCACAAGACTAACCTGGTAGGCGCTTCTGACAGCAACCTCCAGTTCCACCTGACATATCACCACAACTACTGGAACAAGTGCGAATCCAGAGGACCTCTGGCTCGTCAGGCAAATATCCATATGTACAACAATATATTTGAAAGTCAGTCAAGCTACTGCATGAATCCCAGAGCTAACGCTTATATCTTCTCTGAGTACAATGTATTCAACAACTGCAAGAATCCTATGCAGGTTAAACTGGGCGCAGTAAAGAGCTACAATGATGTACTGAACGGCTGCAAGGGCGATATGCAGGGTACTGTAGTATCCAGCAAGTCTACAAAGGTAAATACTGACTGCCAGTATGCTAACTTTGATACCAATTCGTCTGTATGCTACATTCCTTCCGGCAACTATCTGCTCCATACCGATACTTCCAAGCTGGCATCTTATTTCGATGTTTACGGCGGTACTATGGATGCTACAACTGTAGTAAACGGCAAGACTTCTACTGAAACTTCACAGAACAACAATCAGGAGAACAATAATCAGGAAGAGCAGAATAACAATAACAACAATAATACCGGTAAGATCGATTATCCTACAAATGTAAGGGCTAATTACAGCACACAGTATCACCAGATCCAGTTCGTATGGGACAAGGTAGAGGGTGCTGACAGATACGGTATAGCTGTATATCTGGCTGGCAAGTGGAGGATCCAGACTTCCAGCATCACAACAAACAGCTTTGTTACTCCTAAGAACCTGACTCCCGGCATGACCTACAAGGTTGCTGTTGCTGCAAGAGTTAATGGTCAGTGGAATACTACCGATCCTATCAAGAACGCTATCACAGTTACTGTAAAATAATCTGAGAATGCGTTAACATCAACAATGAGCGACAGTTTCGTATGAAGCTGTCGCTTTTTTATCAGGTTAAAAATACTACTTCCCAAAGTAATATTAGTCCGAGTGGTGTTACGCAGTTTTATACTTGCGGATCACATAAAAATAATATCCGTGTTAAATATGTGTGTTCAAATTAAAAATCGCAAAAATTATATTGACAAAGTAGACGATACAGTTTAAAATATAACAGAACGGAAATATATTTTGATAAATAATCGGAGGTCAAAATGGCTAAAAATGCAACGTTGAATGATATAGCCAAAGCTTGTGATACCAGTATAGTTACTGTATCAAAGGCGCTTAACGATAAAAAAGGTGTCAGTGATGAACTGCGCAAAAAGATCAAGAGCGTGGCTTGTGAGCTGGGCTATGTATCGTCACGGTCGGTTTCTGTCCCTAACGACCATATTGTTGGCGTGATAATACCTGAAAAATTCATGAATCCCAACGGTTCTTTCTATTGGGCGCTGTATAATGCGTTGGTAAAGAAATTTTCCGATAAGGGATATTACTGCCTTATCGAACAGCTTTCCGATGAGAATGAGAAGGATCTGGTGATACCAAAGCTGGTGCTGGATAATTCTGTTTCATCCATAATATCTCTGGGACAGGTCAGAAAAGAATATATCAACGAGCTCAGAAAATACTTACCAAATATTGTGCTCTTGGATTATTATATCCATGGTATGGACATTGATTCGGTGACAACTGACGGATACGGCGGCGGATATGAACTGACTACCTACCTTTGCGGACTTGGTCATAAGGAAATAGGTTATATCGGTACAGTCAGAGCGACCAGCAGTATATTCGACAGATATATGGGTTATATGAAAGCCATGATAGACAACGGTCTGGAGATAAGGAAGGAATGGACTCTTGATGACCGCGATGATCATGATTTTATAGAGATCGATTTTCCCGATAAACTGCCTACAGCATTTGTATGCAATTGCGATGAAGCTGCATTCCATACTATAAGACAGCTGGAGCGCAGGGGGATAAGGGTGCCTGAGGATATCTCGGTAGTGGGATATGACAACTACCTTATATCGGAAATATCAAAGCCTTCCATAACAACTATAAATGTTGATTCGGAAAAAATGGCAGAGGAAACAGTAAATATGCTGCTTTCAAAGCTGAATTCCCCCGACAGGGAAAGAGCCAATATAAAGATAAGCGGCGAGCTTATCATAAAGGAGAGTGCGGCAAGGCCAGGCTCATCCGCAAAATGACCTGCTGTTTTCAGCTGAGTAATTTTAATCAAAATGCAACCCCCTGAAACTTTTGCCATAGGGGAAGGTCCGTCCATACACAGGTATGGGCGGATCTTTTTCATATTAATGATCCCTGGGGATATAATATAATGAAATTATATGGAAATACTGCACATCCAGGATAATTATAAACTATCAAAAACAACGATTGTTTTTCGTGAATTCGTTTACATTTTAATATACCGTTGACTTAAATTTACTTAGATGATATACTAAATGTTAGCAAAGGTCTAATAGTGTATAGGTAATGTGAAACGAAAGGAAATGGTAGTATGAAAAAGTTCAAGAACATTTATTCAGGCATGAGCGCGGCATTTATCGCAGTTTCTGCAGCGGCAGCTATGAGCTGTATCAGTGCGGGCGCTGCACAGAGCGGCTTCCATGTAAGCGGTACAGAGATCCTGGACGCTAACAACAAGCCCTTTGTTATGAGAGGCGTTAACATCGCTCACGCATGGTATCAGAACGATACCAACACATCTGTTATCGGCGCGGCTGAAAACGGTTCCAACACTGTAAGAGTAGTTGTAGCTGACGGTCAGAAATGGTCAAAAACTTCAAAGAGTGAGCTTGAGAACATCATCAATATCTGCAAGGAGAATGATGTTATCTGCATCCTGGAAGTGCATGACGCTACAGGCAGCAACAACACTTATGATCTGGATAATGCCGTAAATTACTGGATCGAGAACAAGAGCGTTCTTCAGGGAAATGAGGAATATGTAATACTCAATATCGCGAATGAGTGGTACGGCGAATGGAACGGTTATAATTGGGCAGAAGGCAACAAGTCAGCTGTTAAGAAGCTCAGAAATGCCGATATAGATAATATGATCATGGTAGACTGCGCTGGCTGGGGACAGTATCCTGCTTGCATCAAGGAATACGGCAGATCTGTATACGAGGCTGACGTTGACCGCAATACTGTATTCTCCATACATATGTATGAGTATGCAGGCGGAAACGCTTCAACCATCAAGAAGAATATAGATGACGCGCTCAGCATAGATGTACCTGTTGTTATAGGTGAATTCGGCGGACAGCACACAGGCGGTGACGTTGATGAGGCTACTATCATGAGTTACTGCACTCAGAAGAATGTAGGATATCTTGGCTGGTCATGGAAGGGTAATAACTCCGATCTTTCATATCTGGATATCTCGTATGATTTCGCAGGAAAGTCCCTTACTCCCTGGGGAGATGCTCTTATAAACGGCTCAAACGGTATAAAGGCTACTTCCAAGAAGTGTTCAGTCTTCGGCGGTCAGCAGCAGCAGCAGCCTGAATACAACTATTCTCAGCCTGAGATATCTTCGATCCTTTATGATATCAAGTACCACCAGTTCCGCATCAACTGGACTCCTGTTCAGGGCGCAGAACAGTACGGCATAGCAGTAAAACTGGCAGGTAAATGGAAGGTCCAGGAGTATACAAATAATACTACCTTCACTTCTCCTAAGCTCAGACCCGGCAGCAGATACACTATGGTAGTATGCGCTAAGGTAAATGGTAAGTGGCAGACCGCTGATATAGCACACAGAGCCTTCACTGTCACCGTAAGATAATAATACTCATAAAAAAGTAACTGCTTCATGGCAGTGCTCATACAGAATATTGTTGGTAACTACTGGATTCCCTCAATAATTATCACAAACGTTCTATATGAGTACCCGCCCTGAAGCAGTTAATTTTTATAATATGTTATCTTCCGAAGATGGAATTATCTGAGGATTTATTTTTGTAATACTCTTCTTTATCGAGTTTACAGTTTGCTTCGGCTTCGATGAAGATTTTACGGTAGCTGTTATGTTTTTCTTTATCGTATGATACAGTACCTTTAGCGACGGAGAGCAGGTGTTCCTTAACGTGTTCGTCGTTATACTTATCTATCTCGGCATCGAAAGCAGCAAACAGTTCCTCCATTTGGAAACGTGATACTTTATCCGCCAGAACTATGAACTCATCGCCTGTGACATGATAGACATTGTCCTTGCCGAATACATTTTTAAGAATATTCGCGCATTCAAACATGAGCTTTTCACCTGCTTCAAAACCGTCGTGGGTGTAAATCTTTTTGAGACCGTTTATATCAAAGAAAGCCACGGAGAAATCACCCTTACCCTCAGAGATATCCTTGTCTAATTCTGATATCTTATTTCTGTAAGCCGCCTTATTGTTCACACCTGTAGTCTGATCGGTGTAAACCTCTGTGTTGATGTACCGCATATACTTTTCGATCTTTTCGTAAGCCTGGTCAACGCTGGCGGTCAGTGATGCATATTCGTTTTGTACGGTTTTATCATGTACAGCTTCGCCTGATGCAAGAGTTTTAAGAACTCCGCTTTTGTTGCCGGGCAGCAAATCCATTTTCTTTATTGAGTTTCTCATTATAATGTCATCCAGCTTTTCTGTTTCTGCATTGAGCATTTCCAGCTTAGCCAGCATACGCTCGAAACTCTTTCGGTTTTTGGACATAAGCACACCTGCAAGGGCAATACCTATGGTCAGTGCGGCTGCGGTCAATATTATGGCTATTGTAATATGAGAATTCATCTTCTGATCCAGCAGATCAGCGTTGAAGTCAACACCTATAATACCCACGACATTTTTCTCGGAATCAAATATCGGAGCGTAAGCCGAGTAGAATCTGCCCCATTCGTCGGAATGAGTATATTTATCTACGGCTGGTGTTCCTTTGGCGGCAGTCTTCAGAGCCTCGGTGGTTTCTATAGTTTCACCGAATTCCGCAGGATCTTCACGGTCAGGGTCAATGGTGAAAGAGAAAGTTCCGTCGCCGTCATCGTTGATACCGTAAATGTAATCAAGATCAATATTATCGTGGTATGATCGGAGTATTGCAGCTGCTCTTTCATATTCCTCGGTGCCTTTGTCGTTAGCTGTTACAGTTTTTATCTCATCGCCGTTTATCTGTGCTGCGGCGGTTTTTGCAACGTCCAGCATCCTGCCGTTTATCTGTTCCTTTAATGATCTCTTGGAGATCTCCATGAGTATGATGCCCATAAGCACATTGGTTGCCAGCAGAAGTGCAAGCGCTAATATGAAATTTTGTTTGCTGGTTTTGAATTTTGCATTATCTTTTTTCATTTTGTCACCTCATCTTTATAACTCGATTTTTAAATATTGTGTAAATGTAAATACAATATTTCTAATGTATATTAATTATAACAGATTGGTGTTAAAATGTCAAGCTTTTCCAGCTGAATTGATATAATATCAAAAAACAGCCTCCGAAGAATCGAAGACTGTTTTCAAGCCTGTATAACAGACGATATTTTCTGCCGACGTGCTGCCCGACAAAGGAGAAATGAGCAAATAAATGATTGAAGTTAAATAATTCCGGACATCACATCGGTTTTGGAGAAAAGAGTCCAGAAGGTCCGATAATACGTACATCTAAACAGCATCTACAAAAATTGGAAAAATCAATGCTGTTGCCTGATTGCACACTTAACAGATCTATTGTGAACCTGCTTTTGTTCAAAAAGGCGAACCTTCTGTTGATTATTAGTATAGCACATAACAATGAAAATGTCAATAGGATTTATAAATTTTTATCTTATTACATATTAATTATAAAGACATATATATAGTGATGCTTTAGTGAAGTTCAATAATATGTTAGAATATTTGTCTTAATTGCGGCTAAAAATAAAATTAAAACTTAACAAAAAGTGGACATATAAGGTAAAACGGTATATATTACCACATTTCCTTACTGTCCACATTCATATCATTTATTCGTTGTTGCAGATATCGGGGTTGATGTGTACCATACAGTGCTTTACATCGGGGAAGGCGGCTTCAATTGAATCGTGGACTTCCTCGGCGGTGTTATGGGCTTCAACAAGGGTCTTGAAAGGATCCATGCGAATCTCTACCTCAACATATATCCTGGATCCGAAAAGTCTTGTCTTGAATTCGTCAATGCCCAGAACATCCTTTGTATTCAGTATCAATTCTTTCATCTCGCTGATGACCTCATCGCTGCATGACTTATCCACCATTTTATTTACAGCATCTATGAATATATCGAATGCCGCTTTTTCAATGAATACGCAGATTATCACACTTGCCAGAGGGTCAAGCACAGGCAGACCCATTCTTGCACCTAGTATTCCCGCGAATGAACCGATAGATGAAAGGGAATCGGAACGGTGATGCCATGCATCAGCCATAAGTGCCCCCGAATTTATCTTCATAGCCGCACGTTTAGTGTAGTGGAACATAGCTTCCTTGACAAGCACTGATATCACAGCGGCTGCCAGTGCCAGCGCCCCCGGCACCGCAATTCCGCCCGATGTTTTACCTGCTATCTTTTCAACACCCTTTATACCTATACCTAAGCCTGTGCCGGCAAGTACCACCGCAAGTATCACAGATGCCACGCATTCCATTCGCTCATGACCGTATGGGTGTTCCTTATCGGGCTGTTTGCCTGCCATTTTTACGCCTGCAATAACAACGAATGTACTGAATACGTCCGAAGCCGAATGCACAGCATCGGATATCATGGCACCCGATCGTGCAAATATGCCTGCCAGCAGCTTCAGCAGTGAAAGGGCTGTATTTACAAGTATACTGACTATTGACACCTTCATGGCAAGGCTTTGAGGATCCTTCTGTTTAACGCTGTTATCTCCGCTCATAATATCATCTCCTGAAAAAATCACCCACGTAATGCCGATCGGCCACAGCTTGAAGGTTTGCTGTATATCCTGTTTCCGCAGATGAACTTCATAGCACTGTTATGTACTGCCGTCTGTTTGTATATCTTATTCATCAGGTGTTTATCTGAGAACTGTTTTGACCTTTGATAGTATGTATCGTTTATGTGAATTATAGCACATTTTTACAGAGAATGCAATACTGTAAAATAATATGCCGACAGCACTAATATCCCTGTGCGGCCGGCATCTTTTTGTAATATTATAAATAATTGTCAGTTTATGCCTTCTGCGAAGGATATGGGAACGCCGAAAAGCACACCTGCGTTAGGCTTTGAAAGATCACCTGTAACGCTGTGGATAGCTTCTTTAGCGATCTCAACCTGATCTTCATGAACAGCTACAAATATAGTCTTGCCCTTCTGGTTCGGGTCTTCACCGCTTAGCATCGCTCTGAGAACACCTATCATAGGGAGATTGTCCATATCAGATATGGATTTTGCCATGCCAACGCTGTCAATACAGGTACCTCCCTTTATTCCTGCCGAAGCAAGAGCGTGCATTACCATGTCTACCAGTTCCACTCTTTTGATCACTAAAAATAACAGCTGCATTTTAGCACTTCCTTTCGTTCTGCTGTTTTACGGGTTTAGGGAGCTTTGAAAGAAGCTGCTACCCAATCCTCTTTTTCTCTTATCTCATCAAGTACGAAGCCCTGCGCTTTTATAACATCAAGTACTTCATCCTTGCGCATATCTATTATACCGGATACTATCAGTCTGCCGCCCTGTTTAAGGAATCCTTTGAACAGACCGCTCATACCTATAAGCACATCAGCAACGATGTTTGCGCATACCATATCAAAGCCTGTACCGATCTCAGCCACCAATGCGGGATCATCGATAACATTTCCGCATATAGCATGGTACTTTTCGGCAGGGATCTTGTTCTTCTCAGCATTCTCGCCTGCTATCTTCACAGAGTTTGCGTCGATATCGATAGCTGTACATTCTTTCGCTCCCAGAAGAACAGCACCTATTGAAAGTATACCGCTGCCGCAGCCGAGGTCTAGTACTCTGTCGCCATCCCCGAGATACTTCTCGACCAGTTCAAGGCAAAGCTGTGTGGTGTTGTGCTGACCTGTACCAAAGCTCGATGCAGGGTCTATCTCAAGTATCTTTCTGTTCTCGCCCTCGGGAACAGGTTCCCAGCTTGGCTTTATCAGAAGTTTGTCACCTATCTCCAGCGGCTTGAAGTACTGCTTCCAGTTATTTGCCCAATCCTCTTCACGGACGTTTTTGAGCTCGTATTCAAGTCTTCCGAAACTGCTTTCGCTGTCACGGTCTTTAAGTGCTCTGAGCTCTGCCTTGACAGCCTCCAGGTAGTCAAGACCCTGTGCATTTTTCGGGAGATAAGCTGTTACTGTAGTTTCACAGTTTTTAAGACCCATAAGATCGTCATCGATATAATCCCAGTTTACACTCTTGTCGCTGAGAAATTCCTCGAAATCCTTTGCGTCTTTTATAACAAAACCATTTATGCCAAGTCCCAGCAGACATCCTGTAACTGGTTCAATACCTTCAGATGATGTAAATATGTCAACTTCGACCCAATCCATTTGATCCTTCCCCTTTTTACATATTATTGTTATCCCTTATCCACACCGCTTTATACTCCGGTATAACGAGGGTACATTTATTATGTGTATCCTTCGCCCACCGCAGATGGAGACCGAATATTGTTTCAGCGCATCAAAAGGCTTATCAGCAGGGTGCGTCAGTGGGATAGCTATTATAAAAATTATCAAAAATCAATATTTACAAATATCATTATATCATGCTTTACACAATTTGTAAATAGTTTTCACAAAAAGTTCAAAAAATGAAAGACCGTGCCACACAGACACGGTCCTCCGCAGCTTATCCTTTGTGCTTTGATCGAAAAGCCAGGTAGCTTTCCAGTATGATAGTAGCAGCTACCGTATCTACCACAGCCTTGCGCTTTTTACCGCGGACATTCGTTTCGTTCAGAAATCTGTGTGCGGCAACGGTAGTCGAGCGTTCATCCCACATCCTGACCTCAACGCTAACAAGTGCGCGGAGCATATCTGCGAACTCTTCGCACTTTTCAGCGCGAACGCCCTTTGTTCCGTTCATATTTATGGGCAGCCCCACGATTATCTCGCCTGCGCCCTGTTCCTTGGCTATATCTGCTATTTTCTGTGCCAGCCTGTCAGCATGGTACTCGGTTATGGTGCATACGGGTGAAGCAAGCATCTCGGAATTATCCGATACAGCTATGCCGGTACGTGCATCACCGTAATCAACTGCAAGTATACGCATTATTATCCTCCTCAGAGTTTAAGATTTGAAGTGTCGATGGAATCCATTTCGGCATTTGTTTCCTGTCCCTGAGATGCGTTGTCGCCGCTGTTGTATCCGCCGGGATAGGTATGTGCTTCATAAGCCTGTGCACTGTAACGCCTCATAGGCTCGCCGCCTGTATTTGAGGGCGGTGTGTTGTAATATTCGTCAGGTCCCTGATTAACATAATGGGTGCGGCTGTTCTTGAAAGATTTTGCACGCTTCTTTGAAACTATGAACATTAATATGGGTATAAGAGCGATCACAAGTCCGATCAGCGGCAGGAACTTTGCTGTGGAGAAATCCTGTTCTTCCAGCATATAGTCTGCAAACATCTTCTTGATATCATTTTCGGAGAGTTCGAGGGTCTTCATGTATTCCATGGTGTAGCCCATAACTTCCTCGGGAACAGGTCTTGCCTTGACCTCCAGGTACACAGGGTCGGTATTGCTTGTGACCTTCTGATCGGGATGATCGAAAACGAAATTAGTGTGTATAGTAAGACTGTCCATTGTCTTTATGGTATCCTTGTCTGTGGCGTGGACTATAACGAAATATTCATCACCTTTATCGGGAGTTACAAAGCATAGATAGTAAGGCGTTAACTGCTTTTTTACCGGTATCCCGTAGACTGTCTGTGTGCTTTCAAGGGTTGCCACCGTACCGAATACGTATTCTATCTTGCCTGTGATAAGTTCATCCTCGGAGTAATCCGTTCTGCCCTTCTCGTATATCTTCCCGAAGTCTTTTTTCCAGATCTTTACTGCATCGCCCATGGAGAATACTATCATAAGTATGCCCACTATGACCGCGATAACTTTCAATAATGCTATTCTGCGGCTAAAAAATGTTCTCATATTTTTCCTCCTTTTCATTTATCATCATGGCTATCCCTTTAGTACAACACCACGAAGTGCTATATAACAATGAAATATCGTGCTGATATTATCCTTCACCTGCCTCAGGCAGTGGGAAGAATGACCGTCGAGTATTTCAAATTCCGATATAACACCGATCAATATGGTATGCCGGAGGTATAGCTATTAATTATTGATATGGAATAAAAAATGTGAATTTATTTTGTGCTTTAAACACAATGATCTGACTTTGACTTTGTGAGAAATGTGAAATGAAACGTTTAAGATGTTCTTTAATTATATACTAATTTACAGACTTTGTCAACCTGACGATTTTAGAGCAGTGTAACTGTGAATTTTTACTTAAATTTACAGTCTGCCTATTTACTTAGTAGCTGAAATATGCTAAAATAACCTTGTATTAAAATGGTATTAGGGAATATGTTAGTTCGGAAATAGATAATGATATGAAAGGGTGCATGAAATGAGAAACAAACTTTTCAGCAGGATCACAACTGCATTAATGGCAGCATTTGTTATGGCAGGTCAGTCTGTCATCGCCTTTGCAGACGGTGATGTTCAGCTCGATTGCTCAAATGCGGTCGAATCGGATAACTGGACACAGAGCGTACAGTTCAATTACAACGCTGAGGATCCAGATGATCTCAAGAGCTTTGATGCAACAAGGATCACAGATCAGTCTGTTGTTACAGTAAAGTATGATATCCTTGAAACTTATGAGACCGAAACCCCTACAGGCTACCCCGTAGAGCTTATCATCCAGAGCTGGTCTAATCCCGATACCCCCATGGTAAATGCCACAGGCGGTGTATGGGGAAAGGTAGCTCCTGCTGAGGTCGATACCGAGAATAATATCGAATCCTTCAACTATGCTGATATCGTAACTGCATACGGCTCTGACAATTTTGAGAAGGTCGATGCTGTGCTTTTCGGTTCTACCAATGATGCTAAGATCAAGGTAAATTCCGTTACTATCACTAACTGCAAGGACGAAGGCAATCACTGGGTAGATCCTTCTATCGCTGAGCAGGAAAAGGCAGCACAGGAGAAAGAGAAGGAAGCCAAGAAGAAGAATATCGTCGGCATTATCATAGGTATAGTTGCCGGTGTTGCAGTTGCTGTAGGTGTTATATGGTTCATAATCAGCAGCAAGTCCCGTGAGGCATTCGATGTTTCTACAGGCGAGTTCGTTGATAAGAAATCTGCAAAGTAAACTTAAATAATATACGCGGCATGATCCTATAAAGGGTCTGCCGCGTTTTTGTTTACCGTTCGGTGATAATAAAACGGTACTGTATATATCAAATAACGCCGCGGTACTATGGCTTGCCGCGGCGTTTTTTATTAAGAAGGTATGATCGTCAATGACCTATAAAATATTTTGTTATGCTATCTGTTCTGAAAAGCTTCGCACCAAGCCTTACAGCGCTTTAAATGCTTCGGAGAGGTCTTCTATGATATCGTCGATATGCTCGGTACCGATGGAAAGTCTGATAGTATTGGGACGGATGCCCTGCTCCAGCAGTTCTTCTTCGTTGCACTCGGAATGTGTTGTAGATGCAGGATGTATAGCCAGTGACTTAACGTCAGCAACGTTAGCAAGCAGGCTGAACAGCTGCAGATTGTCGATGAACTTCTGAGCCTCTGCTGCGCCGCCCTTTATCTCGAATGTGAATATGGAACCGCCGCCGTTGGGGAAATACTTCTTGTAAAGCTCCTGCTGCTTGGGATCCTCAGAAACAGAGGGGTGATTTACCTTTTCTACCTGGGGCTGAGATTTCAGGAACTGCACTACCTTCAGTGCGTTCTCAACATGACGCTCAACTCTCAGTGACAGTGTTTCAAGACCCTGCAGGAATACGAATGCGTGTACGGGAGAGAGGGTAGAGCCTGTATCTCTCAGCAGGATAGCTCTTATATAGGTAACATAAGCTGCTGCGCCAACTGCCTTTGTGAAGCTTACACCGTGGTAGCTTACGTTTGGTTCATACAGCCAGGGGTGCTTGCCTGCGCCTTCCCAGTCGAAGTTTCCGCTGTCAACGATGATACCGCCTATAGTTGTGCCGTGACCGCCTATGAACTTGGTAGCTGAATGTACAACGATATCAGCACCGTGTTCGATAGGTCTTACCAGATAAGGTGTAGCGAATGTATTATCAACTATCAGTGGTATATTGTGTGCGTGTGCGATCTTAGCGATGCGCTCGATATCAACCACCTCGGAATTGGGGTTGCCGAGAGTTTCGATCTCGATAGCCTTGGTGTTATCCTGAATAGCAGCTTCGATAGCATCATAATCGAAAGGATCAACGAATGTGCTTTCGATGCCGTAAGCGGGGAGTGTGTGCTTCAGCAGGTTGTAAGTGCCGCCGTAGATGTTCTTAGCAGCTACGATGTGGTCACCTGCGTGAGCTGCACCCTGTATAGCGTAGGTTATAGCAGCTGCACCAGAGGATACTGCCAGAGCAGCAACGCCGCCCTCCAGTGAAGCAACTCTTTCCTCGAAAACGCCCTGTGTGGGGTTTGTAAGTCTGCCGTAGATATTGCCTGCATCTCTCAGACCGAATCTGTCAGCAGCGTGCTCGGAGTTGTGGAACACATAGCTGGATGTCAGGTATATCGGAACTGCTCTTGCATCGGTAGCGGGGTCGGGGTTCTCCTGTCCTACGTGAAGCTGTCTGGTCTCGAATCTCAGTTTTCTTTCATTTATATTGCTCATAGTTATTATCCTCTTTTCTTATAATTTAAAATTTAAATAGTATCGATCAAGCGTTTTTAAAGCATCGTACAACACATTCGCAGATGTGATGATACTTTTACGCTTCGGCTGATATGTTTCATATCATCACCTGCTTTCTTATCATCTTTATCCTACTTGTTTACTAGGTTTCTTTCGATGGACTAATAATATCATATTTTTCCTATCATGTCAATAGGTTTTTTGAAAATTATTTATCTTTGTAATTTCTGACTAGATATCCTATCAAAATACTAGGTATAATACAGCGCTTTTACCTAAGAAAAAAAGACATAACAGCATAAAAATATCCGTGATACTTAATGGCGGTATCCATAAAGAAAATTTATGATCATTATTGAGGGAAAATTCTTTTGAAAAAAGAGTTTTCCCTGAGTATCAGCATAGCTGAAAATAATGATAACAAACGATCTGTATGAGTACCCGCCTTAGTACCACGGGTATTGATGTACATATTTATTACTGCAGTGCACCGCGGTTGAACTCGCTGAGTTCAAGACCCTCGTTCTTTTCAAGTGCCCAGCGGATATTCCATTCACTGGTGAACAGAAGCAGATAATTTCCGCGGAAATCCTGTACAAGCTTTGTATCGCTGGAAAGCTTCAACTTTTTAACGTCGATATCCTTGTTGTCTATCCACCTGATATGGCTGTAAGAAAGACTCTCCTTGAAAAGTTCAACATTGTACTCGTTCTTCATACGGTACTCGAAAACTTCAAGCTGGAGCACGCCCACAACGCCGATGATCACTTCTTCCATACCTGTTTCGGGTTCCTGGAATATCTGTATCGCACCCTCCTGAGCTATCTGGGTAGCGCCTTTTACGAACTGTTTACGCTTCAGGGTGTCCTTCTGCCTTACGCGCATGAAGTGTTCGGGGGCGAATGTAGGTATCGGCTCAAACTCGAACTTTCTCTTCGGTGAACATATGGTATCACCTATGGAGAATATACCGGGGTCGAATACGCCGATGATATCGCCTGCGTAAGCCTCATCGATTATCTCTCGCTCCTGTGCCATTATCTGCTGTGGCTGAGAAAGGCGCATCTTCTTGTTGCCCTGAACGTGGAGAACGTCCATTTCCTTATCGAACTTGCCCGAGCATACTCTCAGGAAAGTGATCCTGTCGCGGTGAGCCTTGTTCATGTTAGCCTGTATCTTGAATACGAAAGCTGAGAATTCGGGATCAAAGGGGTCTACAAGACCCTCGCTGCTCATTCTTGCGGTGGGAGAAGTGGTCATCTCCAGAAATCTTTCAAGGAAAGGCTCAACGCCGAAGTTTGTCAGTGCAGAACCGAAGAATACAGGTGAAAGCTCACCGTTTCGTACTTTGTTTATATCGAACTCGTAGCTTGCGCCGTCCAGCAGTTCGATATCGTCAGAAAGGTTCTGGTGCAGATGCTCTCCCAGCATATCATCCAGTGCGGGATCGGAAAGCTCGACTTCCTCCATAGCTACCTTTTTCTTGCCGAAAGCCATTTCCGAATCACTGGAGAATGATATGATATGACGCTTATCTCTGTCGTATACACCCTTGAACTCCTTGCCGCAGCCGATAGGCCAGTTTACGGGATAGGTCTGTATACCAAGCTCGTTCTCTATCTGTTCGATAAGGTCAAAGGGGCTGCGTGCCTCTCTGTCCATTTTGTTTATGAATGTGAATATCGGGATATGTCTCATAACGCAGACCTTGAAAAGCTTTCTGGTCTGGTTCTCAACACCCTTTGAAGCATCTATCACCATTACAGCGGAATCTGCCGCCATAAGGGTACGGTAGGTATCCTCCGAGAAATCCTGATGTCCGGGAGTATCGAGGATGTTTATGCAGTAGCCGTCATACTGGAACTGCATTACCGATGATGTTACAGAGATACCTCTCTGTTTTTCTATCTCCATCCAGTCAGAAACTGCATGGCGGGAATTTTTCTTTCCCTTAACAGCACCTGCCTGTGCGATAGCACCGCCGTACAGCAGGAACTTTTCCGTAAGTGTGGTCTTACCTGCATCGGGGTGCGATATTATGGCGAAAGTTCGCCTGCGGTTTATTTCTTCTTTTAAGCCCATTAATTTTCCTCCGTTGTATATGTGAGACCCTCCCGTTTGCAGGGAAGATCAGGGATATCATGTCTTTTGATCGCGATGGTATCAGCAAATCACATCATTTCCGACCTCCGATACAAATTTCAGCATACTTTATTATTATACCATGAAACGGAATTATTTACAAGCGTCATATTCCCAAAATTACCGAAGCTTATTATTGCCCGAAGTGATAGATATTGCATAAAGAACACTATTCCTTATATTGACAGGATGCAGTTTTAGTGGTATCATGTATCGGTAGATTTTTTCTAATATGAAGGGGAGTTTTGACTTGAAAAGCATATTGGGCATAATAGCATTATTGCTATATGATATACTGTATATTATTGAATTTATTCGTTCAAAACCTAAAAATAGAAAAAGCTATATATTTCTGTTTTTACTTATAATACTATCAGTGATAATTGCGTATTCACTTTTCTGTTCTATATCAAACTGAATCTAAATGTAATTGTAAACTTATGATTCTGCGATGTTGACACAAAGCCATTTTAGTGGTATCATGTATCGGTAGATATTTCACATTAAAAAGGAGACCTCTGAATGGCAAAACCAAAAAGCAAAAAGACAGTTCTACTGATAGTATTTCTGATATTTATAGCGGCTGTTCTCGCGGCAGTATTTATCCGCGTGAACCCCAAGTGGAAAGCCGCTGAACTTACCATCGTTCAGGCGGAGAAAAAATATGAAATAAACTCCACCGACCCCGATGGAACGACTTTGCAGACGCGCATACTCCCGCCTGAGGGCTACACACGCGTGCCTGTCGATAAAGGCAGCTTTGCGGAATATCTTCGGGAATACCCCCTTTATCCCGCTGGTACTGCTTTGCCCGTGTTTGACGGCAGAACGAAAGAATCGCCCTACACTGCGGCTATATTCGATATAACCGTGGGGGATGAGGGTTATCAGCAGTGTGCGGACAGCATAATCAGGCTATACAGTGATTACTATTATGAGAATGAACAGTATGACAAGATATCTTTCATGTTCTCAAACGGCGATGAATGCAGCTACGATAGGTGGAAAAACGGCAAAAGGATGCTGGTGCTGGGTGACTATTCCTGCGAGATACCTGCGGCGTTTCCCGATGACAGCGAACAGCAGTACCGCAATTATCTCAAAATGGTGATGCGCTATGCGGGAACTCTTTCGCTGATGAAAGAATCCACAGTAATAACTCCTGATGAATTGCAGATAGGCGATATCGTCTGCGATGAGACCCATGTGGTCATGGTAGTGGATATGGCAGTTAACGAAAAAGGAGAGAAATGCTACCTTTTCGGACAAAGCTTTATACCTGCGGTGTGCTTCCATATCGTAAATGATCTTGAGGGCGGCGAAACAACGCCCTGGTTCACTGAGGAAGAGCTGAAACAGAGATCTTTCACCGTAGGAGGATTCTCATTCTTCAGCGACAAGGATATCCGCCGCTGGAAGGAAGGCTTCTGATATAACAGAAAAGGCTGTACGCATTTAAATGTACAGCCTTGCTTTATGTCTGTCAGTTCTGTCTGTATGTGCTCAGGAAGTCCTTCGGCTAGAAGTTCCATATTGGGAGCACCTGAGCCTTTCAGTGCCGCAGGGATAACGTATTGTGATAGATTTTGCATAAAGGAACGTATCCGCAGAGAGCCTACTAGGGTTTACTTTTTTTATCAGATGTGCTATAATTTCAGTGCTTGGATAAATTGACAGGAGCACGACTATAAAAGCGCTGAAGATCAAGGAGATATTTTATGAAAAACGGAAAAAGAGTAATATGGTTCAATCACTGGTTCAGCCAGGCTTATAATTTTATAGAGCTGCTCAAACGCGATGAGCGAAACTTCATTATAGCCTCAGCCAAGAAACCAGATTTCGTCTTTGGTGCATCGGCAGACGAAAGGTATGTTGAGCCAAATGGTGTGAACGGTGAGGAGTATGCAGCATGGGCGCTGGAGTTCTGCAGAGAGCATTCTGTGGATGTATTCTTCCCGAAACGCTGGAGAGCGGCGGTTATAAGCCATATATCCGAATTTGAGGCAATTGGTACCCACGTTACTGCTGACCCCGATACCGAGCAGAACGATATGCTTGACAGTAAAATGAAGTCCTGCATATTCATGAGGGAAAACGGTCTTTGTCCTACTCCGTATATGGAGCGCATAACCACTGTCAAGGGTTTTGAGCAGGCTTATGCGGCGGTAAAGGAAAGATATGGAAAGGATCATAAGGTATGCATAAAGGCTGACCGCGACGAGGGCGGTATCACTTACAGACGGCTTTATGACGATGACGCGCCTAAATCCATGCCTGAGGATATAAGCTATGAGGCATACCTTGCCGACCTTAAAAAACGCAGCAGGATATATCCTACTGTAGTTATGCCATACCTCAGCGAGCCTGAGATAAGCATCGACTGCATGAGGACAGATGGCGGACTTATCGCTGTGCCGCGGTGCAAACTGGATGCCCATATCACATCACTGCGGTTCGATAAGGAATTCATAAGCATAGCTGAACGCATATCCGAAAAGGTCAGAATAGACTACCCTTACAATATACAGCTGCGCTCCCTTAACGGTGAACACGTCTTTATGGAGATAAATACCCGTATGGCAGGCGGATGTTACAAGGCTGATGCTGTTGGTGTGAATTTTCCTCAGCTGGCAGTAAGCTATGCTTTTGGTGACAGTATAGACACCGATGTCATAAAAAGCGGTCTGCATGATGTGCGTGTCGGGGATGTAGCAGGTTTCATCGTGATGCCGTAGGAGGCTGCATATCATGCTTATAAAGAATGGTCTGGTGTTTACTGAAAAATGCCGATTTGAGCCTCTCACTGTCATTACTGACAGTGGGGTCATAACAGATATACTTCCTGCGGACGCTATGGTAAAATACGGCGGCGAGGTCGCAGATGCTTCGGGGTGCTATGTTGTACCGGGATTTACCGATGTACATTTTCACGGCTGTGCAGGTCATGACTTCTGCGAGGCATCAGCAGATGCACTCGGGTGTATCTGCAGGTATGAGTATTCACAGGGCGTGACGACCCTATGCCCTGCAACTATGACTCTGCCTGATGATGATATCATCGCTATACTGAAAACAGCTGTCGATCACAGCAGTACATCGGCGGGGGAGGAGAGTGCGAAGCTTTTAGGTATACATCTGGAAGGTCCGTTCATATCTTATGAAAAATGCGGCGCACAGAAGAAGGAACTTATACAACCGCCTTCAGCTGAAAAGCTGCTGGAATGGCAGTTGGCTGCCGAAGGGCTGATAAAGCTTGTGACTATTGCCCCTGAAACAGAGGGTGCGGCTGATTGTATACACAGACTTTCGGGAAGTATGCATTTTTCTCTCGGTCACACGGCCTGTGACTATGATGCAGCAATAAAAGCCTTTGCTGCCGGGGCAGACCATGTAACGCATATATATAACGCCATGCCGCCCTTTACTCACCGCGAACCCTCGCTGATAGGTGCTGCCTACGATACTGAAAATGTATTTGCCGAACTTATATGCGACGGTGTACATATCTCACCCACAGCGATAAGGGCAGCCTTTGCCCTGTTCGGGGATGACCGTATAGTATTGATAAGTGACAGTATGGAGGCTGCAGGTATGCCTGACGGTTTGTATCAGCTTGGCGGACAGCAGGTGACAAAAAAAGGCAGCCGCGCCTTACTTTCTGACGGAACTCTTGCAGGCAGTGTAACAACTCTGGCTGACTGTGTGCGTACCGCTGTAAATATGGGCATTCCCCTTGAAAGTGCGATAAAAGCAGCCACCATTAATCCATGCCGCTCGATAGGTGCGGATGACAATTACGGCAGTCTGACTGTTGGTAAGGCTGCACATATCCTGCTGCTGGATACGAAAGATCTGTCCCTTAAAGCGGTATATACAAAGTAAAGCAAAAGACCCATCGGAATTATCCCCGATGGGTCTGATCTTTATACGCACGTTTTGAAACTTTTGGTTGATACCGGATACAGCAATAGTGCAATAACTGTTGATGATACTATGCTGTCAGCACAGTTTATCCTTCAGATCACTTTGATCCCTTGATCTCCGCAAGGCAGTTAGCGCATATCGACTTTTCCTTGTAGTCAACAAGATTCTCCGTTTCGCCGCAGAATATGCAGTTTCTCTGATACTTTTTGAGTATGATCTTGTCATCCTCTGTGTATATTTCGATAGAATCCTTAACTGCAAGGTCAAAGGTCCTTCTGAGTTCGATGGGAAGCACGATCCTTCCAAGATCATCGACCTTTCTAACAATTCCGATAGATTTCATTGAATCTCAATTCCTTTCCCCAATAGATTTCAGCTATCGGCAGCTGATAACTTTTATATTTATATTATACCAATAGTGATTAAATTTGTCAAGCAAATTTGACCGATTTGTCAATCGCAAAGCGCCAAATATTGGATTTCAGCATTATGTACATCAAAATATTACTAACCTGAATATTTGTGACGTGATTTCTTCATAAAACGATTGCGTTATTAGGCAATTATTCCAAGTGCGCAAATGCAAAAAAATAATTAACTGAAAATAAAATTTAACCAGTACGTGAGAGGTAAGTATTTATAGACGGTATAGTGTTTTTGCATCAGCCGTTTAATCAACATGAAAAAACTCGGGCAGCTGTGGTCTGTCACAGCTGTCCGAGTCTATAAACTTTTGTCTGTGTCGGTCAGGTGACTATCCTTACCGAGCTTCCGAGGGATTTGTCTTTTGTGACAACTATCTGTCTGTCTATCCTTTCTTTGAGTTCGGGCACATGGGAGATTATACCTACCAGTCTTGAATTCTCTGCCAGACCGTTCAGCGCTGTAATGGCTTTATCGAGGGTTTCGTCATCAAGTGTGCCGAAGCCTTCATCGACGAACATCGAATCTATACGCACGTTACCCGAAGAACGCTGTATCTCATCGGAGAATCCCAGTGCCAGCGCAAGGGATGCCATAAAGCTCTCTCCGCCCGAAAGGGAACGTATGCTTCGTATACTTCCCGTGAAATGATCATTAACATCAATATCCAGACCTGTTTTTGAAGTGCCGCGGCTGGAGTCGCTGCGTATCAGTTCGTACTGACCGTTAGTCATCTGCAGCAGTCTTACATTTGCATGGGCGAGTATCCTGTCAAAATATTCCATTTGAGCATAGGTTTCCAGCGGGATCCTCTGTTTGCCTGTCAGCGTGCCGTTTACGGTGCAGCTTACGGCATTCTTTATTCCGTACTCTCTTCGCAGTGCGCGGTTGTCTGCCATTTCTGTTTTGAGCTTTTTAAGCGTTTCCTCAGCAGAGGACAGGCATTTCAACGTTTGGTCGCGACGTTCAAGTGCAGCAGCGGCAAGCGATTTGCATTCCTTGACAGCCTTTTCAAGTGTTTCGCAGTCGGGCTGTTCCTGAAGCTTTGTCTGTTCTTTCAGTTCACCGATCCTGCCCGTGAGTTCAGTGTGCTGTTTTTCAAGAACGGCAAGTCTGTCCTGTGCTTCCTTGATAGCTTTGTCAAGGGCTGACAGCTTGTTTTTCAGGTCATCTATATGTTTCATCGCCTCAGCCTTGTTATTGTAAGCAAGAGCATCAAGCTGCTTTTTGGCGGAAAGACTTTTTTCCTCTGCTTTGGCGGAGAACTCTTTTAAACTGATCTGCACAGCTGTGATACTCTGTGTATTATCAGCGATAGCCTTTTCAAGATCGGCTGCGGACTTTTCTGCGGCTGATCTCTGCTGCACCTGCTTTTCAAGAAGCTCTTTCTTCTTTTCAAGATCTTTCAGGAACGTGTTTTTCACCTTGTAGTCTTCACGGGCGTTTTCAAGGGCTTTTTCGGGGGTGCAGCCCTCGCTGTACTTCCCGGCGTGAGCCATAGCGGTTTCCAGTGCCTTGCTGTGTGCTGACTTTGCCGATGCATGGTCTGCTGCCGCTTTCATAGCTGCTTCACGAGCTCTTCCCAGCGCAGCGTCTGCCTTGTCAACAGTCTGCTTGTCGGGGGCTTTATCGGATATAACAGCTTTTTGCGGATGATGTAACGAACCGCATACAGGGCATGGCTTTCCGTCCTCCAGCTTTTTAGCCAGCAGACCAGCCTGTTCTGCAAGATAAAGCTTAAACAGCTCAGAATACTGCTGTTCAAGACGTTCCATCTCCGCCTGTTTATTCTCGTAGGCTTTAAGTGCGGCATTTACTTCTTTTTCCATATTTACCGCATCCGATAATTCCTTGCCTGTAGCCATAATATGATCCAGCTCGCTCCTGCATTTTTCAACCTCACCCGATGTTTCAGCCTGCATCGCACCAAGGTCACCAAGCTCGGATATGAGCTTTTTTGTTTCATCGAGTTTGCGGCTGTCCGACGTTAGCTGTTCATTCAGTGCGGCAAGCTTCTTTTGTTCCGCATCAGCTGATCTCCTCAATTTGTCAGCCTCTTTCATAACAGCCTCAGCCTCATCGTAGTTCTTAAGCTGCTTTTCCTCCGCAGCTATCTGACCTATCAGTTCTTTCTGCTCGGGAGATCTTTCGTTCATGGCAGCTGCTTCCGCACGAGCCTTTTCAAGCTCGGGAAGAAGTTTTTCCATAGTTTTTTCTGCGTTGGCAAGCTTTAAGAAGATCTCCGAAAGCTTCTTGCCGCTGTCCAGTGCCAGTGCAGCTTCCTTGTGCTTTTTTTCAGCCGCGGAGTATCCCTTCTCCGCATCCTTTGCCGAAGCTTTTTCATAGTCACGTGCTTTAAGGCATACTTCTTCTATATCCGTGTCTGCCGCGGATTCGGGTGCGGCTGCCGCAGCGGCTATTTCTTCGCGGAAGGGGTCGTCCGCACCGAGTTTTATATTTTCCAGCAGATAGCGTATGCTGTCCACCGATCTCTCGTATTTTCTGTAGACCGCAATAGCCTCATCCCTGAGTCTGTCCTGCAGGAACCTGTACTTTCCTGTGGAGAATATGGCACTCAGTATCTTGGTGCGGTGCTCGGTCTTGGTGTTCAGCAGTTCTGCAAAACTTCCCTGGGCTATCATCGCAACATTTCTGTACTGTTCGCGGTCAAGACCCAGTATCTCCTTGATCTTTTCGGTGACTTCGTTTTCCCCCGAAGCAATAAGCTTTTCTCCGTTGCCTGAGAAAAGTTCGTTGGTAGTGTTCAGATCAGTTTCGCCCTCACCGCGCTTTTTGGGAGTTTTCTGACGCGGCTCGCGGTGGACGAGGTACTGTGTACCGCCATACTCAAAAAGCAGTTCTGCGAAGGTTATCACGCCTGCATCGGCATATTCGCTCCTGAAGGTATTCACCGATCTGATATCTCCGCTGGCTTTACCGAAAAGGGCGTAGCATACACCGTCGAATATTGTGGTCTTTCCCGCACCCGTATCGCCCGTGATAAGGTAAAGACCTTCGCCGCCAAGCTTTTCCATATCTATCTCTGTTCTGTCCGCATAGGGACCGAACGCCTGTACAGTTAGTTTAAGAGGTCTCATACATTGTCCCCCCATATACTGTCTATAATATCTTTTACGTACTCCGATTGTTCTTCGGTCATATCAGCGCCGTTCTGCTCCTTGAAAAGCTCCGCCACAAGTTCGTATGGGGTCTTGGTGTCGGTATTAACAGCGGCGGTTACCACTGATACAGTACGGGTACGGCTGTTGTCAAAGCTCAGCTGAACTATATTCTGATAGACCGTCCTGAGCTTGGGCATAACGTTTGGTATATCCGTATCATCCGTCAGCGTTATGTAGAAGAAGCCTTCGGTGTCAAGGTTTTCGTAGTAACTCCTTGCCATCAGCTCGTCATATCTTCCCTTTAGTTCCATAACATCGCGCAGGGGTCTGAGGGGCACTGTGCTTATCTCCACATTACCCTTTTCCTTTATATCTGCTATGGTCACTGATTTTTTGTTCGATATCTCCGAGGCTGAGTATATAAGCGGAGTTCCGCAGTAGCGTATATTCTTTCTCACGTTCTGCGGACTGTGGATATGCCCCAGTGCCACATAGTCGAAGCCGTCGAATACCTCTGCATCCACATTGTCCAGAGTTCCCACCGAGAGATATTCCGAATCGCAGGTAGCCGCCCCTGTTATGAACTGATGACACATCATTATACAGCGCCTATCCCTGTCGATGCCGCTTTGTTCTATAACAGTGCGCATCATGTCGGTGTAAGTATGTATATCCGCTTCGGGACAATAGCTGCGCACCAATGACGGCTTTATGAATGGCACCGAGCATATATCCAGCTCTCCGTACTCGTCCTTTACCGTAAGTACCTCTGCACTGCCCTCGTAGCAGGCACATATATGTATATCAGCCCCTGCCATTATCTCACGTCCGTAGTCGATCCTTTCGGGGCTGTCGTGATTTCCGCTGATTATATATACCGAGAGCCCAGCTTTGCTCAGCTTTGTAAGGAATTCACCGAACAGCTTCACAGCCTCTGCTGACGGTGCGCTCTTGTCGTAGATGTCTCCCGCTATGAGTATGCCGTCGCATTTTTCGGCAGATGCTGTATCTGCTATCTGTGAAAGTATGTAGCGCTGATCTTCGATGAGGGTGTAGCTTCCCAGCCTTTTGCCCAGGTGCAGATCGGAAACGTGTGCGAATCTCATTGATATCCTCCTTTGCTGAAATCGGGCTTACTTGTTTTTGTACACCAGCTTGTCCTTGAGGTCTACCTTATCGTAACCCCATCTGAAGCCGATATAAGCCGAAAGCGGGAAAAGCCCGAGATATGGGAGTATCAGCAGGAAAACTGCGGGGCTCATATCCTTTATGTCAGCGGAATGTGCAAAAATATCCATTACTGGGAAAAGGCAGGCGTTAGCTATCTTGAATACAGCAAGAAAATCAAATGCTCCGCTGAATTTTGATACAGCAAGTATTACGGCTGTCAGCGCAAAGGGCAGCATAGCGATAAGCCCTGTTTTAAGTCCGAATTTTCTGCCGACATCATCACCGTGGAGAGTATCTGCATTGGCGGCTTTACCGCCCTCTTTCATGCCGTAGTCCGCCATTATGCATACCACGCACATTAATCCCGTGAAGCCGAACATCAGGTTAGCAAAAATGCCCATAGCCTTGGACACCGCCCAGAAAAAAAGCATAACGAATATCCCGAAAAACTCAGTCTGAAGCCCTTTCAGCAGTCCGTAGATCAGTGCTGTTTTTCTGTTATATTTCATATCAGGTCACTCCTTGCAAGTATGTGATGATGTAATTATAACATATATTTTTTTTCAATACAAGTGGAAAAATAAAAGTTGTCATCATGTGTACACTTTATTGTACTTGTTTTCTGCTGCGGATATTTTTCCTTTTACGGTGCATAATAAAGTCAACGAAAAATGAAAGGAGCGATACTGTGAAAGATAATAAAAACTGTCCTCTTCCCGTTGACCCGATTGACGGAACACGAGTGTATATACCGTCGGGAGAACGCTGCACAGCAGATGATGATATCAGGGCTGAAAAAACATCACGTCCAATGCCGCCAGAGGGTATATAGTAGCAAGGGTCTTGCACAACAGAGATATCCGTGATATAATGTAGTAGAAATATCATACCGAAAGGACAGTATATCATGGGCAGGATAAAAAAAGCCGCAATAGTAACAGGCGGTTCGGGCGGTATAGGAGGCGCGGTCTCACGCAGACTTGCACAGGCAGGATACCTGACCGCCATAGGATATAACAGGGATAAGGCATCGGCAGAAAAACTAGCAGAAGAACTGAGGGCACAGGGCTTTACGGCAGAGGCTTTTCACTGCGACATAGCTGACCCCTCAGGGACGGCTGATCTTCTTAAAGCGGTCGAAAACACTCTGGGTGAGTGTGAACTTCTGGTAAACAACGCAGGTATAGCCGATATCGGTCTTTTCACCGATCTTACAGATGAACGCCTGACAGAGATAATGAACACCGATCTGCTGGGGCATATGCGCCTTACCAAAGCCGTACTGCCTGCGATGCTGCGCAGGCATGAGGGATGTGTGATAAATATATCCTCAGTGTGGGGCGAATGCGGTGCTTCCTGTGAGGTGGCTTATTCTGCCGCCAAGGCAGGGCTTATAGGCTTCACAAAGGCGCTGGCGAAGGAATGCGCTCCAAGCGGGGTGCGCGTGAACTGTGTCAGCTGCGGACTTATAGATACCAAGATGAACAGTACGCTATCTTCGGAGGATCTCAGTGCCGTGACCGATGAGATACCAATGGGGCGCATGGGCAAGCCCGATGATATCGCTGATGCAGTGCTGTTTCTGGCAGGATCGTCAGCGGCATACATCACGGGTCAGGTGCTTCGGGTAGACGGCGGCTGGATCTGACATAAATTTACAATAAAGTGCTGATTTGCATTGTATGCAGTCAGCGCTGTTTTTTTGCCCCCGTAAGAAAGAATGGTAAAATTTCAGTGAAATAGAGGTGAAAACATCCTCGGATGGTTTGACAAACGTTTCGTTATACTATATAATAGGGATGTTCGTTTGATTAAGTTATCATTTTTAAATATTTGAATACCGGAGAGGATATTATATGGATAAAAACGAAAGGCGAGGCCGCCCCGTGGATCCTTATGAGGAAGAGTATCTTCGTCAGCTGGAGGAGTATTCCCGTATAGCAGGCGAGGACGGAAGCGGTGATATAGATCTTACAATGGGCAGCGCAGATGATGCGTTTGCCTCGGAGTATCAGCGTAACAGTTCTGCCTCTAATGACAGTAAGTATACCGCGCCTGTACAGCAGGAAAGAGGAGGCTATGAAGGCAGCAGGTATCCGCGAGATACAGCGCCCGGTCAGCGCAGCGGCGAGCAAGGATATCGCCCCGAGAGAGGTTCGGGTGAAAAACGCCCGCAGCGTTATCCTGCCCCCGAGGGCAGGCGCAGACCTCAGCGCAGCGGAAACAGCGCTCCCGAAAGAACAAGAGAGAGAAGGGAAGAACGTCCTGCGCCGCGTCCCGCTAAAAGACCAGAAAAGCGCGAGATGCATTATGGCGGCGAAGAGCTTCATTTTGGCGGACGCAGCAAAGGCAGGGTACCCGCACATGAAAAACGACACCATGTACGCAGCTTTTTCAGAACGCTGATAATACTGCTGCTGGTGATCTTCATTGGTCTGAATGCTCTGCTTTACTACTATATCACCCTTGTGAACCGCAGAGGGCGCGGAGAGCGTACCTTCACAAACGGCTCTATGAACAGCAGCAGTGTAAGAAATATACTTCTGATCGGTTCAGATACCCGAAGCGAGAACGAGAACGGAAGAACTGACAGTATGATACTCCTGTCGATCAACAAGGATAAAAAGACTATCACCATGACATCCTTCATGCGCGATATGTATGTTGAGATACGAGGCAAAAGAACTAATGGTGAGGATATCGACGTTTGGGACAAGATGAATTCGGCATACGTCTTCGGCGGCGCAGAGCTGCTTATGGATACCATAGAGTATAATTTTGATATATCGGTAGATGACTATGTGTATGTTGATTTCTTTTCATTTATAGATATCGTAGATTCAATAGGCGGACTTGAACTGGATATCACCGATGGTGAAGCCGCAGGCATGGAGGATCCCCTTGGCGAACAGAACCATTATCTGAAACAGCCCGAGGCTACCGATCGGCTTGACCATGGCGGAAAGCTTCTGCTCAACGGCAACCAGACACTTGCCTATGCAAGGCTGAGATACGTGGGCAACGCTGATTTCCAGCGCACCGAAAGACAGCGTGAGGTCATAGGTAAGATCATAAAGAAGGTAAGGTCATCCGATCCCCTTACGATAAACAGTTTTGCAAAGGCGGTATGCTCCGATCTTTCAACCAATATGAGCCGCGCCGAGATGATGCTGCTGGCTTATAAGGCTGTATTCTCTATGAATTATGATATTGAGACCCTGCGTCTTCCCGCAGAGGGACAATACAGCTTCGGTTCGCATGGCGGTCAGTCAACTCTTGATGTTGATATAGAATCCTGCCGCGGTCTCCTTAAAGCAGAGATATATAACTGATAATAAACTCAAAGCGCTGTCGGTCACGGACGGCGCTTTGCTTTTTATCTGTCTGCGATCGGATGCTTTCGGAGATAGAAGATCGCATCACACATCTTGAGACAGAAAAAGAGCCGTACATCGCTGTACGGCTCTTTCCCGGAAGTAAAGAATATGAAAAAAATGATTAGAAGAATACTTTGTCAGAACCCTCCGAAAAAGCTGAAGGGATCATAGTAATAATCATAGTCGTTGTACCGGTCATAATAGTCATCCTCTTTCTGTGATCCCTGGGGAACAGATGCTTCTTCACCGGTGGATTCATCGAGTACGACATTTATATTTATCTTGCGGTTGCTGCGGTATACAGTCAGTGTTACCGTATCACCGGGCTTGTGCTTGTTTTTGACATCGTTCAGCTGAACTATGCCGTTTATGATAGTATTATCAATAGCTATGATTATATCGTTTTCTTTAAGGCCTGCCGCCTCAGCACCGCTGCCGGGGGTCACGGTCTTAACAAGGAATCCCTGCGGTATACCATAGTAGGTGGAGTATGCAGGCTTTACATCAGCGCCTGTTATACCAAGGCTGGGTCTGCCTGTTACATATCCGTATGTCATAAGATCGCTGACTATAGGCAGCGCATCATCTATCGGTATTGCGAATCCAAGACCCTCGACCTCAGCCGATGCGACCTTTGCAGAGGTTATACCGATGACCTGCCCGTAGGCATTTATCAGCGCACCGCCAGAGTTTCCTCCGTTTATGGAAGCGTCTGTCTGGAATACCTTCATGGTGATATCCTCAACAGTTATCGTCCTGTCCTTAGCCGAGATTATTCCCGAAGTCGCAGTGTTTGCCAGGTCAAGTCCCAGAGGGTTTCCTATTACTATGGCGAGTTCGCCTACCTGCACTTCCGAGGACTTTCCGATCTCAGCCTTTACAAGATCGTTCCTGTCTATTTTCAGCACAGCGAGATCTGTCTGCGAATCCTTGCCGACGTTTACCGCCGTATACGTCAGATCATCCTGGCTTTCGTTATTATTGCCATAATAAGGCGGCAGTACAACGGATATGGACTGCGCATCCTTAATTACATGGGCATTGGTTATTATAAAACCGTCTTCGCTCAGTACTATGCCCGAACCGGTTCCGATGCCCTTGTCTGTTATACAGCTTATGCCGACTACCGAAGGTGACATCTTGCTGATGATATCGGGTATCTTCATGGCATCATCGGGAGCTGCCAGCTGCTCCAGCGTCGGAAGATCGCTCCTGCTGAAAGAAGCAGTCTGCGGATCTATGCCTTTATTTTCCAAAGCCGTATCGGATATATTATTGTTCCGCCTGTCCGCAGGTGTGATGTTGTCCTTCCCGACAACTATCCTGTAGCCGACTATCGAAGTAACAGCTATAGCCGCCACACCTACCATCGCTGCAAATGCAGTCAGTATCTTTCTGCCTGCCGAACTCTTTCTGACCGGCGGCTGGTAAGAGTATTCGTTGGCTGCACCCTGAGGATCATAATACCTGGGTTCACCGTAGCTTTCACGGTTAACATAGGGCTGCTGAACAGAGGGTGCCCCGTTATCGTTATAAGGCGGATATCCGCCGCCGTTATATTCGCTCATAAAACGCCCTCCTTGACAGATCTTCTGAAACGTGATATAGTATATCCGTAGGGATACACCTTCGCTGACCGATAATATAAATTATACGCGTGAATGTGATAGTTAAATGACAATAATAAAAAACTTTACACAATTATTCTCCGTGAGATAATATGCCCGTGTCAGGCGGCGGAAAAACACGTCGGTCACGATAATTTACATAATGTTTACAATTTAAACGTTCCGACACTTGACATCGGAGCCTGTATATGTTATAATGTTTGTACCTCTTTATGAGGTCTATTTTTTTGCGCCGTAAAAATTCGGATGCAGAAAATCATAAGTTACCTCAGAATGCCGTAAGGTGCGGCATTTGCGCTTGGATGCGCATGAGGGAGGCAAAGACGTACCCCGATCGTTCTTTAAGGGGTATAAATTTCGTCAGGAGGTGCCGAAATGAGAGTTAAGATCACCCTCGCCTGCACAGAATGCAAGCAGAGAAACTACAACACCAAGAAGAACAAGAAGAATGACCCTGACAGACTTGAGATGAATAAGTACTGCAAGTTCTGCAAGAAGCACACTCTTCACAAAGAGACTAAGTGATTCTGAAAGGAGTTAGCTATGGCTAAGGACGCTAAGGACACAAAGTCTAACAAAAAGAATGCGAATGAGGAAAAAAGCAAGGGCGGACTCAAGAAGTATTTCAAAGAGCTTCGCGCTGAGCTGAAAAAGGTCGTATGGCCCACAAGACAGCAGGTCGTAAACAATACGGGTGTTGTACTGGTGGTAATGTCGGTAGTAGGTCTGTTCCTTTTCGCAGTCGACACCGGACTGAGCTACGCTATAAAGCAGCTTATCGGTCTGGGAGCAGGCTAAATGTCTGCGACGGTATGAACGACATCAATACGGAGGTTTAATCAGACATGGCAGAAGAAGCAAAGTGGTATGTAGTACACACCTATTCCGGCTATGAGAATAAGGTAGCCCAGAATATTGAAAAGGTCGTTGAAAACCGTAAGCTCCACGATCTTATACCCGAGGTGAGGATCCCTATGGAGACCGTCACCGAGATAAAGGGCGAAAAGACCGTTGAAGCAGAAAAGAAGCTGTTTCCCAGCTATGTGCTGGTAAAAATGGTCCTGACAGATGACAGCTGGTATATAGTAAGGAATACCAGAGGCGTTACAGGTTTCGTAGGTCCCGGAAGCAAGCCTGTGCCGCTTTCCGACAGGGAAGTTGAGGCGCTTGGCGTTGATGTGGGAACACAGACAGTAAGAACCGATATCGCAGTCGGCGACGATGTTATCATGGTCGGCGGTTCCTTCGATGGTATGAGCGGTACAGTATCCTCACTTGATCTGGAAAATGCTGCGGCAGATGTAACAGTGTCTATGTTCGGCAGAGAAACAACAGTAACACTGCCTCTCACTCAGCTGAGAAAAGAGGACTGAGAACAGCACGGGGTGAAAGTCCCCGACAGAAGGTACATGGAAGTAATACTTCCGGAAACGTGGGAGAGCCAAAAGGCTCGCCTTACCACTTAATTATGGAGGTGCAATATAATGGCACAGAAGGTAGTAGGCTATATCAAGCTTCAGATCCCCGCAGGAAAGGCAACTCCTGCTCCCCCTGTTGGTCCTGCACTGGGTCAGCACGGCGTTAACATTATGGCATTCACAAAGGATTTCAACGAGAGAACCAAGAACGATATCGGTCTGATCATCCCTGTTGTTATCACAGTTTATGCTGACAGATCCTTTACATTCATCACCAAGACTCCCCCTGCAGCTGTTCTGATCAAGAAGGCTTGCAAGATCGAGTCAGGTTCGGGCGTGCCCAACAAGACTAAGGTCGCAACTATCACCAAGGAGCAGGTCAAGCAGATCGCTGAGCAGAAGATGCCCGATCTGAACGCTGCTAACATCGAAAGCGCTATGAGCATGATCGCAGGTACCTGCAGATCCATGGGCGTTGTAGTTGAGGACTGAGGGGAGGTATAGAATATGAAGCACGGTAAGAAGTATGTTGACGCTGCCAAGGTAGTTGACAGAGCTAAGCAGTATGATGCA
>ODAI014130630.1_pt1 | contig 32866 bp, 21 predicted proteins | sample 1539321 | NCBI WGS metagenome assembly ODAI01 (sample SAMN02144231, study PRJEB22623) | gut metagenome | biome: sheep rumen | host: Ovis aries | place: New Zealand
CGTGCATTGGCAAATTCCGTGTCGGAGAAGTTAGGATAATCCTCGCGGTCGATGGTGTATGACATGCTCAGGGCCGTTTGCACATCGAGTCTGCCGCCCTTTTCCACCATCTTGACGACAACGGAATGCCCCTCCAGTCCTGTGAGTTCTTTGGGCAGTCCGATGTTGTTGGCGGTGAAGCAGATGCTGGGATAGGTGGGGTAGGCTACGCACAGGTATTCTCCGTTGCGGGTGTAGAAGCCGTCGTAGTAAGGCATGATAATCTCTTTATCGTCGATGCTGATGCTGATAACGTCGCCGAGAGTAAAACCCGCCTCCGTCATGTCTGCTTCCGTAAAATCCAACATGGCTGCACCAAACTCGTTATACGATGTGATTTTGCCTTTCAGCATCGGCACGTTGTTGGTGTCGTCATCATCAGAACAAGAGGCAGTCAAGGTGAGTAGACATACAAGAGTCAAGAGCAGGACTGACTTCCAACCGCTCTGCAATAATGCTGAAAGATATAAACGTTTTGATTGATAATTCTTCATGTTTTCTGAGTTTTAATTAAGTCTTGTTTATAGGCGATTCATTTCTTGCTTGCAAAGATAATGTTTTTTTTTCGATACAATTAAGATTAATCGTGTTTTTCAACAAAACTTATCCTCTTCAGCATAATCATGCCCCGATTATGCCAGTAGCACCAGGAAACCGCCTAAACACGGCATTCCTGATGCGACTGATGTATGTTTTCCCGCCATTTGCCCGCGAAAGGTTGAAAACTCGGCTTATTTATAAAGATAAATTGGAATTTAATTGATTCCTTTAAATGGACAAGGGACGGTTCTGTGTTCATAAAACCCCTATTCAAACGCACTTTTTATACTTTCTCTAATCTCTTCTTCGAAATCTTTTGCCACTTTCTTGCAAAAACTAGGAATGGAATAGCAATGACAAATGCCTGAGCATTTCTCAAAGCCTTTGCATTGAAGCAATACCTTGTTGCCTTCAGAATTCATCTCTTCCAATATTCTGGTGCTTGTGTCAACAAACAGCTTCTTGCTGTTTGGCAAGTTCATTTTGTCTGCTGCGGTAATGCCAGCAGAACCAACTCCTATGATTAGTATTTCGTTTGCCATATTCTTATAACGTTTTTCTTTCTTGTTCTATTGTGAGTCCATACGTGGAAACGAATCTGGAGAATCGCTCCACTGGTCATGTGACAAGTTTTACTTATATTCTTCAAAATCATTTCCTACAAAGATACTGTTTTTACTGTTATTATATTCTCTAATAATCTTTAATAAATCATCAAGAGATTCTTCTTCCGATTTCGTATAAAACCAGCCAAAATCTATATTTGCTTCCCAATTATCAGAAAAGGACATTCTTTCTTTGGCAGCCCTTATGGCCATATTAGATAACCTTTCGTTTAACTTGTATAGTCTTAAACATAGATGATCGTTTTTGCTATATTTAGCTAGAAAATATACTTTTCCTCTTTCTTCTTCTGCTAAATCTCTTCCATTGCAGTTGCCACTTCTATTGCTTATAAAATAACTTCGCTCGCTATATAACACTTCATTTTCCAAAAAGAACTTATCCAAATAACTATCACGATAGGATAATCGTACCTTTCTATCCATACAACTATAGTCATCACCACCAGGCTTGGAATAGAAATGGTTTTCTATTAAGACCTTATAGGAATCCGCTATTTCTTGAATATGACTGCTTACATATTCAACAGATTTCTCAATTACTGCAAATTCAGCATTATATTCTTCTTCAGAGATGGGTTCTGCCTTGGATGGCTTTAAGGGATGATTAAGGATAAACCTTTCTGCTACTTTTTTCTCAGGGCCAACAAGTCTATATCTGTCACCATTTTTATTCACTAAATAAATAATAGCAGGTGAACACCATTGAATACTTGTTCTCTTCCATTTTTTATAGCTTTCAAATTTGTTGTAATCTTCTAAAGGTATTACATCATTTACTATTTCGTCTTCACCTTCGTATGTTACAAACTGCTCAGATGAAAAAGTATTATTGGAATTGGCTGAAAAAATATGGGCAACCTTATGGGCATCAATAATAACCCCTAAGCTTTTATCTGGGAAATATGAATCAATATAACCGATGTGTGTCATAATTTAATACTATATAAAACGATTAAAACACCATTTTTCTTCGGCCACAATAGCCTTGAGTTTTTCTTCAGTGCCTTTAAAGATTGTCCCGCTATCAATTCCGAGGACGGATAGTTCATGTAAAATATTACTTTTATTCTGCCCTTTTATAATAGCTCGTCTTTTATCAAAGAAACCGGAATTGCCTAAATCTTTTCTATTTACCAAAACCGTTTTGCTGTCTATAATCTTCTCAATGAGAGGAGCCATAATAAAAGCACCATTCTGCGCTTCTATCCTAGGATTATTAATAGGTGGGAGAATAAATAATGGCTGGCAAAATAAGTCAACAAGAACTCCTTCGGTTTTTGCAAAATTCTGTAATCCGAAATCCCTTTGCTGTATCTCATGTTCGAAAACGTATTTAGCAGTCAACTCAGCAATTTGTGAATTTGAACAATCTGAATTATGTCCACAATAAACAACGCCATCAAAAGATTGTTTGTTCTCTTCGCAACATGCCATATAGAGAGCTACTAGCGGATTGAACGTAACGTCCAGTAAACGAGTACTGAGGCCATAGTGTTGAAAGAATATTAGCTTCTCCAAATTGGTCCGTAAAAAAGATATATCATTATGTAATCTTAAAAGTGCCTTATTTAGTAAGGAATGTTCGTCAAGAAGTGGCTCTCTTAAAATGCTAGGTTTTAGTACCCATTCGGAAACTGATTGCCCTCTATAATAGCCATAGTCATTATATAAGCTTATAGACTCTCCATTATCACACTCAATCTCAGAAGTATTTGTTTCCTTAACCCAAAATAGGTAATCAGAAACACTATCAATTGTTTTATCTATATAACTCACCATATTAACAACGTTTTAACTTTTATAAAACCAATCAATCATAACGTTCCCATAGTCTCCATAAAAACCTTCAAAGACAAAACTACCTTGGCGGCATTCACATACAATTCTTTTAAGGTTCGTTGCTCGATAAAAAGCGTTTAGTTTTATTTGCTTTATGGTCGCAGGAAGAATAAGCATTTCAATATTAGTACAATCTTTAAATGCACACTTTTCTATTATTTCAACACCTTCAGGAACTTCGTATATACTACCATGCATGTTTGGATATGCATACAACACTTTATGGTTCTTTGAGTATAGCACGCCATCAATAGAACTATAGTATTTGTTCTCTTTTGCAACTTCAATCGTTTTAAGTTTCTTACAATGCCAAAAGCTCCATTCTATATTTTCTATGGAAAATGGAAGTTTTATTACCTCGGTTTCTTGAAGGGACTCAAAAACGCCTTTTGAAATTCCAACAACCATATGTTCTCTTAAACCTGGGGAGAAAATTTTGCTTGGTATTTCTATAACTTTTTGGTTTGGAAGAATAATTCTATCCGTTCCATAATGGACATAATTTCCATATAGCCCTACACAATTTGTGATTATCACCTTTGCCGTATTATCTTCTTGACATTTACAGCTGAGACCTCCATAAACAAATGAATAAATGTCCACATGAAAAGGGATGATTTTTTTAATCATCTCTATTACATTATTACGCAAATGTAAATATTTGGTAGCAGGGGTGAAAGGTTTAAGATTCCATATAAGCCTGCGTATATGTTCGTTACGATGATATTTTGATACAATCTCTACTTTCCATTGCGACTCAAGTTCTTTAATTCTTTTTTCATCTACATCTTTTTGATAATCTTCCTCTGTTTCAATTCTCAAACTATTGATTAAATCATAGAGATAATAATCACGAAAATCAGTAGAAGTAACAAGATAATGTCCTGTTTGTTTGTCTGTACCTATAGTATCTTTTGTTGACTTGTCAAGATCAGCACAAAAGTTTTTGTAATACCAATTGTTATCAGGGTCGCGATAACTAACCACTCCTTTACGTATCACTCCTATGATATGCTGGGACAGGTAATCTGCATTTATTAAAGATAAATGCGTCTTAAATGCTTTGAGTAGGATCAAGCTTTCATTAAGGACAACTGAATCATCTGTAGCCATAACCTTATCTTTCATGTTAGTAGAACCGACTGCAAATATAGCAAATGATTTGTAAAGCCGCAAATTTTTATCCGTTAATCCTGGCAAATTATTCAAGATTCCTCAAGCCCATTCTTATTTTGGTTGTTGCACAAATGCGATTTCATTCAAAAAGTGTGAGAATCATTTGATGCTTTCAGGGCTATAAACAGTTTCGAATCTTTTCAAATTCAGCCTTCGTTTAGAATCATTCATTTCTATCGAGTGCGGACTAAAAGTCGGTCTTTCGCTAGAACAAAACGTGCAAATCATTGATTTAACGTACTTTACGAAAGATTAGCATCATAAGAAGACGATTATGCTTCAACGCCAAACAAATGTTATAAAATAGAGATAAATCTAAAATGATTTCGCTATTCGTAGGATATCCGCTAATTTTGCACGTGGAATGCAAACGAGTGTGAGACGCAAGGTTTCGGCGTGGCTCCTGCTGTCGGTGTTTGTGCCGATGACGATGCTGACCGCGCTCCACCGCCATCAAATGGTGACGGGGGCGGCTGTGGCGTGTGTGGACTGCGCCCATCACGTGCACCACGGCGGCCACTTGTCGGCAGGTGGAACGTCGATTGACGACTGCCTGCTCTGCCAGCTGAGCACCACGCCCTACACGGAAGGCGCGTCGGAGGAGTTGCATTTTTACACTTTCACTAACATTGTTTCAACGTCGTGGAGCATCGCACGGCTGCACAGCCGGTCGGTTCTCCAACGGTCGACGCGCGCCCCTCCCGTTGTTGTTGTTTGATTGAAGCCCCCTCTCGGTTAGAGGGGGGAGGAGTGTTAGAGGTGGAGTCATACGTCTCTTTTTATGCCCCATCACTCCCCTTTAAGCCCTTTATACCCTTATATCATTCATCAACAACAACAAAAAGAAATGAAAAGATATATTTTCGTGTTGCTATTGGCCTCACATCTGCCAATGGCGGCACAATCGGTGCATCAGCATGATGCAGCAAACGACTCGACGTGCGAAGACGACGAGTTGCACGTGAAACTGAGTGAGGTGGTGGTGAACGGCGTGACCGGACAGTCGCTGCTTCGCGAGTCGCCGCTCCCCTTCCTCGTGGTGAGCAGCAAGGAATTGGCGAGACTGTCGTCGACAAACGTCGTCGACGCCATCGCCCGCATGCCGGGGATGGCCCAGCTGACAACGGGCAGCGGCATCTCGAAACCCGTGATACGCGGATTGGGATACAACCGTGTGGCGGTGGTGAACGACGGCATTCGCCAGGAAGGCCAGCAATGGGGCGACGAACACGGCCTTGAGGTGGATGCGGCGAGTGTGAACTCGGTGGAGATTCTGAAAGGTCCGGCGTCGCTGATGTATGGTTCCGACGCTATGGCGGGCGTGATAGTGTTTCGTTCGCAGCCCGTCATGCCAAGGGGAACGATGAAGGCCGACGTGCAATCGGAATACCAGACGAACAACGGCCTGTTCGGCTATTCGTTGAACTTCGGCGGAAATCGGCAGGGAATGGTTTGGAACATGCGATACAGCGAAAAGTCGGCTCATGCCTACGAGAACAAATACGACGGCCGCGTGCCTGGTTCGCAGTTTCACGAACGTGCCGCCAGTGCGCTTGCCGGCTTGAACAGGCAATGGGGCTTCTCCCACCTGATTTTGGGATATTATCACCTGACGCCCAGCATCATTGAGGGCGGGCGTGATGAGGAGTCGGGCGAGCTGGAGGCTGCCGACGACTGGAAGCCCAAAGGATATGGCAGGACGGCGCCTTTCCAGCAGATACACCATTATAAGGCGGTGGCCGACAACTCATTCTACATCGGCGACGGTGGAAGACTGAACGCCGTGGTGGGCTATCAGCAAAACCGACGGCAGGAGTTTGAGGAGCCCGACGAGGCAGAGCTCGACTTCATGCTCCACACGGTGAACTACGACGTGCGCTATCTCTCGCCTGACTTCGCACACGGATGGAAAATCTCCACAGGCGTCAACGGTATGTGGCAGCAGTCGCTGAACAAAGGCGAAGAGGCACTAATTCCCGCTTACAAGCTGTTCGACTTCGGCATCTTCGCCACAGCCACCAAGACGTGGGAGCGCTGGAACCTGAGCGGTGGACTGCGTTTCGACCGCAGGCACCTGCATGCTGACGAGCGCGAAGAGCAATTCAGCGACTTCAAGAGAAACCTGAACGGAGCGTCAGGAAGCCTTGGCGCCACCTACTGCGTGAGCGACAACCTGCACTTGCGGCTGAATGCGTCGCGCGGATTCCGTGCTCCCAACCTCAGCGAACTGGGGTCGAACGGCGTTCACGAAGGTTCGCTGCGCTATGAAGTGGGCAACACGCAACTGAAGCCCGAGGGCAGCTGGCAGCTGGACATGGGCATCGACTATTCGTCGCACATCGTGTCGGCACAACTCTCTCTCTTCGCTAACCATATCGACAACTTCATCTTCCTGCAACGGATGGCTGCTGCTGACGAAGCTGCGCTGCACGAGAGCAACGAAGAATCGCTGGGATACGACGCCTTCCGCTACACTTCGGGGACTGCACGGCTATGGGGAGGCGAGGCCAGCGTGGTGGTGCATCCTTTCAAGAGGCTGCACATCGAAAACACATTCTCGTATGTCGCCACCCGACTGTTGCATCAAAAGGCCGACAGCCGCTATCTGCCCTACACGCCACAGCCGCGATGGACAACCAACGTGCGCTGCGACCTGCTGCGCCAATGCCGGCACGTCAGCAATTCGTATGCATCGGTTGGGCTGGAATGCCATCTGAAGCAAGACCGTGTGCATACCGCCAACGACACGGAAACGGCGACGCCGTCGTACACGCTGCTGAATGCGGCGGCTGGTACCGACGTGCTTCGGCACGGGAAGACGCTCTTCACCATCTGTCTGACAGCCAACAACCTGCTCAATAGAGCCTATCAGAACCACCTGAGCCGACTGAAATACGCTGATGTCAACAACGCGACAGGACGCCGCGGCGTCTTCAACATGGGGCGCAACATCGGTGTGAAGGTCATCGTTCCGATTGTGCTATAACACAAATGACCCTCCAACATGCTTCTGTTGGAGGGTCTTTTTATTACTTCTTCTTGGCATCCCACTTCAGCAGGCGGTTGTATTCTTTCTTCGTCAGCCGCATGAACGAACCGTGCTGCGGAGCCGTCACGCCCTTGATGTCCACTGGGTCGTGGAAGTTCCTCAAGTGCTCGTCAGCTTGGCAGATGCGATAGTGCTTGGGATTGTCGCTGTATTGGATATATGCCACACGCCACGTCTTGTCGCCAATCAGCTGGAAGGCGCTGCTGCCCTCGCAGTTCTTGCGACCTTCGAACGAGACGTAGTCGTTCTCCACGGGCTCGCCCCATCCACTCGTCAGGTTCTTCGACGTGGCGGTGTAGATGCCCGGCTTGCCGCCCTCTTTCTTGATGAGCATGTGATAGAGGCCGTCGTCGAGCAGGTTGATGTCGGCATCGATGGTGGCGTATCCCCAGTCGAAGAGCAGACGAGGCTGGGTGAGTCGCGTGAAACTCTTGTCGGCATACGAGTAGTACATGCGGTCGTACCCTTCCTCGGGACGGTTCAGCATCGAATAATAAATCATGTATCCGCCTTTCGAACCGTCTTCCCACACGTAGTTCGGGTCCCAGAATATCTGCGGAGCCCACACGCGGTTGATGGTGCTCCAGTCTTTGTAGACGCTTGGGGCACTGGGATTCGAGAAGATGGACGTGCCCTTGCGATAGTCGAACGTCACGCTCGTCCAATGAATCAGGTCATCGCTCTTCAGCAGGTCGATGCCGTAGTTGTCCCACTTGTGCGACTTGCGCACGCACATGTCGGTCGTCACCATCACGTAGCCTTTCCCGTTCCATGCTCGTGTGATGAATGCGTCGCGCTGTCCGCCTTCTATGCGTGCATGCTCTTCGGGGTCCATGATGGCCTCGCCGCCCATGATGTCCTGATAGTTCATGCCGTCGCGGCTCACGGCATACGCCGTATATTCCCCGCGGTCGCTCATGTGGCAATAGAGATAGCCGTAGGTTCCCTTCACTTTGTTTTGCGCCAGCAATGTCCCGCCAGCCAAAACGCTCATACAAAACAATAAACAAAATCTCTTCATACGTTTAGCAGTTTTTCTTGTCGTTATTAATTGTTATTCATTTGTTATTTCCCGTCGGTCATTTTCATGCCGATAGATGTTTCTTCTTGGCGCCATAGATTTCCACCGAGTTGATGATGTTCTGCCAAAGGATGTAGCAGCCTGGTCCCACCGACGAAAGCGGATTGAGGTAGGTGTAGGCAATCCAGATGGCAAAAGCCGTGTTCTTCTGTCCGAGTCCTTGTCCTGCCTCTGTCGTCGAACCGAAATAATGACCTATCCAGCGGCCTACGGCAAATTGCACGATGCAAATCACCAACCCCAAACCTCCTATCACGAGCAGGAAGGCTGCCGATGTGTCAGCGTGACAGATGTTCTTCACCGTTGTTCCTGAGACAATCATCAGCGAGCACGCCCACAGATAGTAGGACAGGTCTTTCACAGAGACAATCCGCCGATGCAGCCGATGAAAATGATGCTTCACGATGTAGGCCAGCATCATCGGCAACACCAGCACCATACACACCTGATAGAGTATGGTGAGGAAGGCCGAAATGAAGAAGTCCATGTCCCAACCCATATCCCCTGATGAGGACAGTTGCTGGCTTCCCCCCAGCTGCGGGGAAACGAGGGTGGCAAAGCAGAGCGGAATGGCCAATGCCGTAATCAGATTCGAAAGCAGCGTCCACGTCGTCATTCCTTCCAAGTCGCCGCCCAACTTCTGTGTCACCACAGGAGCCGCAGCCGCACAAGGAGCCACGATGCACGTGAGCAGCGCCTCCATCAGTATCAGCGTGTCGCCCGTCATTTCGTAGGCCAGTATCAAGGCCATCATGATGGCGATGAACACAACCTGGAACACGCCCACCCATAAATGCCAAGCCTTGGGCCGCAGCTTGTGGAAGTCTACCTTGCAGAACGTCACGAAAAGAATCAGGAACATGAACAACGGCAGAATGGCGTCGAAGAATGGCGCCATCTTGCGCGCCGCTCCATCCAGCATTGGCACATAGGCGAACACCAGATAGAGCACCGTTCCCGTGCCAATGGCGACGGGCAACGTCCAGTCCTTCAGAATCCTTACCAATCCCATCAGAACGCCACCTCTCCCAAGCGCTTCAGCGGAGTGCGGGGAATGCGCGTCCACTTCTCGCTTTCCTCCACATCCACGTCTTTGAACATGCCCGAAATCTTCACCTGACGCTTCCACGTCAGATAGTTCTCGCTCACTTCCTCCAGGATGCCTGAATAGCGCGAGAAACTCTTTTCGTCCTTACCAATCAGGAAGAAGTCGCCATTCTGCCAGCGATACGTGTGCGTCGGACCACCCGTGTCGGCCGATCCTGCGCTCGACCACGTCGACACGCCTATCCGCAAAGCGCCGCGGTCGGTAATCTCCAGCGACGTCTCCACAGTGGTGTATTCGTCCCTTGCAGGTATCAAGTCGTTATACACCTTCCATAACGCGAAGTCACCCGACGGCTCACCGAAATAAACCGCCAGCTGAGGGGCGTTCATGTTGAAGACATACCCGTCTTCGCGCTCCTTCATGTTCTCCTCGAAGTTTGGCGTGATCACCACCACCAAGTCTGCCTGGCCATCCTTGTTCAGGTCGCCCATAGCCTCCTCGTGCGTCCAACCCTCAGGCACAACAGCCTCAACCGAGCCGCCACGCTTTTTCAATGCCTGTGCCGACATCAGCATCGGAGTCAGCAACAGCAAAAACAGCAACGTCTTTTTCATATTCCTCGATTTTCTATAATGCTCTATAAATTTTCACTTATTCATCCTTCAGCTTCGCCATGTATTCATCGTAATCGATATACCGGCCGCCCATACTCTTCAGATGTGGCGTCTCAAACTGGCAGTCAATCAACACACCACCATATTTTTCCATGAACCGCGAAAGGTAAATCAACGCCAACTTCGAGGCGCTGGGCACCAGCGAGAACATGCTCTCGCCAAAGAACGACCGCCCCAGAGTGACGCCATAAAGCCCTCCCACGAGTTTTTCGCGCCCTGTCTCGGCATCTACGTCTTCTGTGTCCCACACCTCCACGCTCGTCGCAAACCCCTGCTTGTGCAGTTCCGTGTAAGCCTCGATGATGTCGGGACCCAGCCAAGCGCCCTCCTCCTCGATGCGCAAGCGCGAGCAATTGGCGATGACACCCTCGAAATCCTCGTTCATCGAACAATGGAAGCGCCCTTTCCTCATCAGCGTCCGCATGCTGTGCGAAACATGAATCTCGCTGGGGAATATCACGAAACGGCGCAACGGGCAATACCAGTAAGGCTCCTCGCTCTCGCGAAACGGGAACCAAGGGAATATGCCGTAGCTGTAGGCCAGCAGCAAACGGTCGACGCTCAAGTCGCCTCCTACGGCTATCAGCCCGTCTGGCTCGCCTATGTGCGGGTCGGGAAACCACAATTCGTCGTCAAGCTCTACTACCATAGTTTTCTCTTCGTCTTTTGGCCTTCAGGCCTTGTGCCGTCTTTCTTCTTGTTTGCAAATTTACAAATAATCCCCGTATATCCTTCTCATTTTTGCCTTTTTTTAGCGGCAAAGATATGAGATGATGTTATCATTGCTATCCTATGGTCTTGTAAAATAAATTATTTTGCAAAGTAAAATAAATTATTTTACCGACCAAAATAAATTATTTTACCGACTAAAATAAATTATTTTACTTGACCAAAGCATGCATATGACAACGCCAAAGGCCACATCTGACGCAATCAGATGCCACAAGTGAAGAGAGTAAAGGCCATCGCTTAAAAATTCGCCCGTGATTTTTGGTTTTTCCAATGCTTATTTGTAATTTTGCCAATTGAAGCTACAAGCCGAAGAAAACATGAAAAAACCAACCCTTCTCGCCGCCGTCGTCGTTTGGGTGAGCATGCTTTGCGCACAAAACATCGACCGCAAGCAGGTGGTCACGCGCAATAATCCGCACGTCACCCGTGTGGACCCGCTGTCCTCGCTCACCGTGGGCAACGGCCATTTCGCGTTCACCGTCGATGCAACTGGATTGCAGACCTTCCCCGAGGAGTATGCAAAGGGCGTTCCCCTGTGCACGATGAGCGACTGGGGTTGGCACTCGTTCGAGAACAAACAGTCGTTCAAGGCCGAGGAGGCATTGGTGGAGAAGGATTTCGGACGCGGCCACAAGGAACTCTATTCGGCACAGTTCCGCGAGAAGGGTCGCCAGCAAGATGCGGCCAACTACCTGCGCGCGAATCCCCATCGGTTGCACTTGGGATGCTTGGGGCTGAACTTGGCGGACACGAGCCTTGTGAAGAATGTCGACCAAACGCTCGACATGTGGACGGGAAAGATTGACAGCCGTTTCACTTATAATGGGCAGCCTTATCATGTGGAGACGGTTTGCAATCCCGGTTCGTGCCAAATTGCTACGCGCGTGGAAACGAAAGGGCGCGCCGAGGTTGTCTTCCGTGTACCTTATCCTACAGGCGCTCATAGCGACGATGCAGCCGACTGGGGGAAGGACAAGAAGCCGTTGGTGAGGTTGTCTTATTGGGAAAATCGTGCGGAATTGGTGGTTGAAATCGACGATGTGAAGTATATGGTCAAAATCTCTTGGAGGGGTAGGGCGCGAATCAGGAAGACCAGCCGCAATGAAGTGATGTTGTCGAGCAGGAAAGGACGGCTCGATTTCTCTGTTCAGTTTGGCGATCGAGTCTATAAGAACTTCGCTGCCAGCGGTCCACTTAACGGAGAGCCTTTCACCGAGCACTATACTCGTTCGGCCACCTTTTGGAACGAGTATTGGAAAAACGGGGCCATTGCCGACTTCTCGCATGTGAAAGACCCTCGTGCACGCGAGTTGGAACGTCGCGTTGTGCTGTCGCAATACCTGCTGGCCGTGAACGACGGAGGCTACACGCCGCCACAGGAGACAGGATTGACCTACAACTCGTGGTTCGGCAAGTTCCATCTCGAAATGATATGGTGGCACCAGGTGCAGTTCGCCTTGTGGGGACATCCCGACTTGCTGGCACAGTCGATGGACTGGTTCATCAATGCGGCACCTGTGGCTCAAAGGATTGCACGCCGGCAAGGCTTCAAGGGCGTGCGCTGGATGAAGATGACTGACCCGTCGGGCGAAGAGGCTCCATCGAATGTGGGGTCGTACCTCATTTGGCAGCAACCGCATTTCATCTATTTGGCCGAGCTCATCTACCGCTACTGCACAAATCATAAGGCGGCAAACCGAACTGTTGCCAAAGCCAAAGCAATGGACCAAGTGGCTAAGGAATTGCTCGACAACTATGGTCCGCTGGTGGAGGAAACGGCCGAGTTCATGTCATCGTTCGTCACGCTTGACTCCGTTTCCGGCCGCTACGTGCTGAAAGGTTGTATCCCTGCGCAAGAAACTTTGAAGGCCGACTCGACTGTGAATCCGCCCTTCGAACTCAGCTACTGGTTGTGGGGATTGCAGACGGCACAGAAGTGGCGCGAACGCAAAGGAGAACCGCGCCGCGCCGACTGGGACGACATCATCCAGCGACTCTCGCCACTGGCTGTTGGCGAGGATTCCCTCTACTTGGCAGCTGAGAGTGCTCCGCAAACCTACCGCGACATTCGCTTCACGAGTGACCATCCTGCCGTGCTTGGTGCTGTGGGAATGCTGCCCCAAAGCCGACTTGCCGACGACCGCATTATGCGCCGCACCCTGCATTGGATTTGGGACAATTGGAACTGGGATAAAACGTGGGGATGGGACTATCCGATGGTCGCAATGTGTGCCGCCCGACTGGGCGAACCGGAGCGTGCTGTCGACGCGTTGCTCATGCCCAAGCGCACGAATACTTATCTCGTGAACGGCCATAACTACCAAGACGGCCGGTTGCGCGTCTATCTGCCCGGCAACGGAGGGTTGCTTACGGCTGTAGGCATGATGCTTGCTGGATGGGACGGTGCGGAAGGCAAGAACCCCGGATTCCCTGCCGACTGGGACGTCAGATGGGAAGGCATCTTCCCAATGCCATGATGACATTATATGTCACTTTTTCTTTGAATACGCCCATAGAAAGGCGGGGATGAGGAACACGTCGGCTGAGAGCCAAGCTACAGGATCTCCATAGCAGACGCCCAAGAATCCGTATGCTGGAACGAGCCATAGGCTCACTCCGCAACGAGCCAGCATCTCCATCACTCCCGAGAATACAGAGAGCTGGGCATACCCCATTCCTTGGATGCTGTAGCGCAATATCGTCAATACGCCTAACACGGGGTAGAAACAGCATGCAACACGCATGAACAAGGCCGCTTTCCCAACAATCTCCATCGCTGGTGCACCTCCTTCGTCCACTTGCACGAAGAGTAGCATCATGTCGTCGGCAAAAGGCCAGATGACGGCGAACGTGAAGACGAAGTAGGCCAGCATCACCAATAACGCAGAGCGCACTCCCGCAGCCACTCGGTCGTAACGGTCAGCGCCCACGTTTTGACCGCAGAAAGTGGCCATAGCTACGCCAATGTTCTCGAATACGCATGTGAAAAGGTATTTCACGCGCATCGAAGCCGTGAAAGCAGCCACACAACTGGTGCCTAATGCATTGTTGGCACTCTGCAACATGATGATGCCGATGCCGGTGATGGAGAACTGGAGCCCCATAGGTATGCCAGCGCCCAACAACTGGTGCATGAGGTGTGTGTTGCAACGTCGCTCACTTCCTTGGGGAACCAACACGCGCATCTCGCTCCTGATGTAGCGCCAGCAGAGCCATGCTGCAAAGGCTTGTGCCAAACACGTGGCAACACCGGCCCCCACGACTCCCATTCTGCACTCCACGATGAACACGATGTCGAGCACGATGTTCAGCAACGAAGCCACAACGAGGAAATGGAAAGGTTTTCGTGAGTTGCCCAACGCACGGATGAGACATGCGAAAAGATTATAGGCCATAACAAAGGGAATGGCCAAAAACTGCAAGAGCAAGAAGACTGCTGCATCGTGAAAGATTTCAACGGGAGTGTTCAAAATTCGCAAGATGACTCCGCACGAGAGGCACGCTACCAACGTGATGCCCAAAGAAAGCATCAGCGCCAGGCGGAGGGCGTTGGCCACAAAGGAACGCATCAGCCGTTCTTGTTTTCCGCCAAACGCTTGTGCCACAGGGATGGAGAATCCCGCACAAACTCCATTGCAGAATCCCAACACCAGAAACATCACGGATGAAGACGCGCCCACAGCCGCCAAGGCGTTCACGCCGACCCACCTTCCGACGATTGCCGCATCGGTTACAAGGTACATCTGCTGGAGGATGTACCCCATGACGAGGGGCAAGGCAAACCGCACAATTCCCTTCGTGGGCGACCCGATGGTCATGTCGAATGTGGCGTCACGCATATTAAAGAATGTGCAAAATTAATCAGAAAAATCGACATACTCTCGCTTTTCTCGTGAAAAACGTGTATCTTTGCAGCCACTAACTATGTATTTTTATCTTTGCACCAATAACTATTTATGAACAAGTATCTGCTGACATGCCTCATGGCAATGGTTGCCTTTGTACGGGCAAATGCTGTGCCCGACTTCTCGTCCACGAAGAAATACCACATCGTTTGCCAGCTGTTCCCTGACGGCTGCGTGGTGGACGGACTCACAGCTGGCAGGGTCGACACGCCGCTCTACTACGAGGGCCAGCCGACTACCGCCGGGCACAGCTACTGGATTATCAACGAGGAGGGCGGTGGACGATACAGCATACAGAACGCTGAGACGAAGGGGTACGTCACTTACGACGGCGTATACACGGGTTCGGGGCGCCGGTATGTCTGCATGACACCGACTATTGACGGCGACCTGAGCCTGTGGACTTTCAAAAGCGTGGGTAATGGCATGTATACTATTCGAAACGTGGAGCATGGGGACCACCTATGGGATGTGCGCACCAGCTCGTTCACCGTGGGCTCTTATTCCAGCGAAGGCGACGGTGGGAGCAACCAGCATTTCAGCTTCTACGACCAGTATGGGAACCAGGTGTTTGAACGCACGGTCAGCGAAGGGCTGGATGTGTCGTCGTGGCTGACGGGAACGCCCGACGCCTTGGAGGGATGGACGAACAGCGGCTTCTTCATGAACACGGGGGCTGGCGGCTCTCACTTCAACGGCGATGCATCGCTTGAGGCTCCGTTCATAGAGAATTGGCACGAGGCTGCTAACGGAGCGCTCGTCGACTGCAGGTTGCAGCAGACGCTTGCCCATCTGCCTGGGGGCAACTATCGTCTGAGGGCCGACGCGCTTGCCGTGTTTCAGGGCTACCCAGAGGAGAGAGGGAGAGGGGTGACGCTTTTTGCCAACGGGGAGGCGGTGGACATCTCGACCGACAACGATATGCCGCAGCGATACGAGATCGACTTCACTTTGGAGGAGGGCAGCACACTGACCTTGGGCATCAAGGCTGAAGGGACGAATGCCAACTGGATAGCCATTGACAACGTTGTGCTGGCTTTCCTCGGCACGGAGGACGAACTCATCCGGGGCGAGGAAGCGAAGCTGAGGGCTGACTTGCAGGAGTATCTGACGGATGAAGAGATAGAAAGGGAGATGGCCAAGGTGGGCCGCGACTTCCGGGAGATGGAGGAGCTGCGCAAGAGCATCATCAAACGGCCAGGCATCGACCCGCTCTCGAAAGCATTAAAGGACTTTAGGATTGGCGGTCATGCTGTGGCATACGACGAGGGGAACGACATCTACATGTGTCCCATGCCGCTCGAGAACTTTGGCAATCCCTATTCTGCCGCCATCAACTTTCAGTTGCGCGACGGATGGGACAGGGTCATCATTGGCATCTCGACCATCAAGCCGGGCGATGTCTACACGATTGCCAACATCGATGCCGAGCGCAAACTGAATGTCAGGGTGCGACGAACCGACGGCACGTACCTTTCTGCGAACGTCATCTTCACGTCGCTGCCCGTTGTCGCCCTCTACGGCACGTTCAATGACAATTATTCGGACGGATACATTCGCGTCTATGAACCAGACGTTGAGCAATCTGAACTGCTGAACATGAAAGCCAAGTGGCGCGGAGGAATCACCAACGGAGGAGGCAAGCACAAGCGCAACTATCACGTGAAACTGAAGGATGCCGAAGGGAATAAACTGGAGCAGAAGTTCTTCGGGCTGCGCAATGACAACTCGTGGATTCTGGAGTCGTGTCAGGTGGACATGAGCCGTATCCGCAACCGTATGGTCACCGACCTGTGGAACGACTTCTCGACACCGCCCTATTACATCGACGAGGAGCCCAAGGCGAAGACGGGCACACGGGGACGGTTTGTCGAACTCATCCTCAACGGCGAATATCGAGGAATCTACTGCATGACGGAGAACATCGACCGAAAGCAGATGAAACTGAAGAAATATGACGAGGAAACGGGTGAAGTGCACGGACAACTCTGGAAGTCGAAAGACTGGAGCTATGCCGTATTCATGGGTCACAATACCGACAATACTTACTATCCCGGCACATCGCCAGCCAGTTTCAACAACTACAGCGACATGTGGGACAAATACCAAGTGAAATATCCCGATATAGAAGACGTCAATCCCACAGACTGGCAGACGCTCTACGACGCTGTCAACTTCGTTTGCACGTCCAGCGATGAGCAATTCCGCCAGCAGGTAGGCCAACGGTTCGACTTGCCGCTCGTCATCGACTACTACATTCTGCTCGAAACCATCTTGGCCACGGACAATCATGGCAAGAACATGTTCTTTGCCTGCTACGACAAACAGGTGTCGCCACGCATCACCTTCGCCATTTGGGACCTTGATGCTGTTATTGGACAGCGATGGAGCGACGACTATTTCCACTCATCCATCATGAAACCCGACCAGGACTATACCGAATACATCACAAGATACGAGCACGGCGACTTTAACATCTTCCGCCGGCTGAGAAATACGAACGCTGGCAACTTCAACTACAAAGTGCGCATGCGCTATCGCGACTTGCGTGAGGGGTATCTTGCCACAGAGAGCATTCTCGACCGCTTCCGCAAGCAACTGGCAGAGTTCAAGACGGCAGGTGCAGACAAACGCGAATATGCCAAATGGAACGGCGACAGCGACATTGCCGGGCATTCGCTCGACTTCGATGATGAACTGGCTTACATCGAGAGTTGGATCAGAAAGCGTATGAGATATCTCGACAACGAACGTTTCCATATTGACGAGTTGCCCTCCGCCGTTCCCTCAACGCTCTCATCAGACACCCATCTCGAAATCTGCATGCGCGACAACCAACTCGTTATCTTCGCCGAGACCCAACAAAAGATTAACATCCATGCAGTTGGCGGCCAAGTCGTACGTTCGCTCATGCTGCAACCCGGTGAGAACGTGGTGGCTGACTTGCCTGCAGGCATTTATCTTATTGGGAAGAAGAAAATCGTTGTGAAATAAGCTTTGTTTCAGAGTGAAATACGTTGACGTGATATTGCCGTTGCCTCTCGAGGGCACTTTCACCTATACCGCCACCGACGAGATGGCGGCTGGGTTGCGCGTGGGAATGCGTGTGGTGGTGCCGTTGGGCAAGACGAAGACCTACACGGGCATAGTGGCGGGATTTCACGACAAGCCTCCCCGGCAGTTGCAGACGAAGGACGGGAAGACGGTGGAACTGAAAGCCATTGCCGATGTGCCCGACGTGGAGCCTGTATTATTGCCTCAACAGTTGAAACTATGGCAATGGATTAGCGATTATTATATGTCTCCCATTGGCGAGGTGATGAAAGCCGCACTGCCTGCAGGACTGAAAGCGGAGGAAGGATGGCGGCCGCGCACGGAGACATGTGTGGGACTATCGGAAAATTTCCGCAACGAGCGGGCGCTGCACATCGCATTCGACATGCTGAAACGGGCACAGATACAGCAGAAAGTGCTGGCGTGCTATCTGGATTTGTCGGGAGAGCCTCTCCCCCCGCCCATTCCCGACGTTCCGTCGCCGACCCGTAGCCTTTCCCCCGTAGGGAGGGAGCCTAGCCGTAGTTTTTCCTCCGTAGGGAGTGGTCCTGTCCAGAGAGGTGAGGGGCAAGGGGCAAGAGAGGTGACGCGTGAGGAACTGATGAACACGTCTCATTGTACGGCAGCCAATGTAAAGGCATTGGTAGACCGGAAGATTCTCTACTTGTACGAACGTGAGGTAGGACGATTGAATAGTGGTGGCGAACCGTGCCCAGAGAACATCAAGCCGTTGAGTGAGGTGCAGCAGGATGCTTACAACCAGGTGTTGTTCCAGATGATGCGCAAGAGGGTGGTGCTGTTGCATGGTGTAACATCGAGTGGAAAGACAGAGATTTATATCCATCTCATCCAGAAGGCTATCGATGAGGGGCAACAGGTGCTTTACCTGCTTCCAGAGATTGCCCTTACGGTTCAGATGATGGAGCGGTTGCGTCGCGTGTTTGGCCGTCGTCTGGGCATCTATCACTCGAAATATAGCGATGCCGAGCGTGTGGAGATATGGAAGAAACAACTCTCTAAGAATCCCTACGACGTGATACTGGGTGCCCGCTCGGCGGTGTTCCTGCCATTCCAGAGGTTGGGCCTCGTTATTGTTGATGAAGAGCACGAGACGAGTTTCAAGCAACAGGAGCCGATGCCTCGCTATCATGCCCGTTCGGCGGCAATAATGATGGGGGCCAACGTCCTCCTTGGTACTGCAACCCCTTCAATGGAGTCGTATTACAATGCCTTGCAGGGCAAGTATGGATTGGTGGAACTCCACACGCGGCACGAGGGATTGGAATTGCCGGAGATACGTGTTGTTGACGTGAAGGACTTGCTGCGTCGGAAGATGATGAAAGGACCATTCTCGCCACCGTTGTTAGAGGCTATGCGTCAGGCGATGGAGGAGGGGAGACAGGTGATTTTGTTCCAGAATAGGCGTGGTTTCGCCCCAATGGTGGAGTGTAAAGTCTGCGGTTGGGTACCCAAATGCCAAAACTGTGATGTGTCGTTGACGCTTCACAAGAATATGAACCAGTTAACGTGCCACTATTGCGGCTACACCTATGCGGTGCCTACGGAGTGTCCGTGCTGTGGAAGCAACGAACTGAAAGGGCGTGGCTATGGTACAGAGAAGATTGAGGATCAGGTGCGTGAGTTGTTTCCCGAGGCTCGTGTGGCGCGTATGGACCTCGATACGACTCGCACACGCAATGCCTACGAACGGTTGATAGGCGATTTTTCGGCGAACAAGACGAACGTGCTGATTGGTACGCAGATGGTATCGAAAGGCTTGGATTTCGACCGTGTGGCTGTTGTGGGCATCTTGGATGCTGACTCCATGCTGAACTATCCTGACTTCCGCGCCTACGAGCATGCTTTTATGATGATGAGTCAGGTGGCGGGCCGTGCAGGAAGGAAAGGGAAGCGTGGGCTCGTGCTACTGCAGACGAAGAACGCCGAATTGCCTGTAGTGCGCCAAGTGGTGGCCAACGACTGGCGTGGCTTCTACAGCGACTTGATTGAAGAGCGCCGCATGTTTAATTATCCTCCGTTCTTCCATCTGGTGTATGTCTATCTGAAACACAGAAGCGAAGATGTTGTGGAGTCGGCTGCAGTCTATATGGGAGGAGTCTTGAGGCAATGGTTCGGGCAACGTATACTGGGTCCTGACAAGCCAGCTGTGGCGCGGGTGAAGACATTGGCTATTCGCAAGATTGTCATCAAACTGGAGAATGGTATTGACTTACAGCGTGTGCGCGAGTATCTGCGCAAAGCTCAAGAACAAGTACTCCAAGAGAAACGCTATTCGGCCGTCCAAATATTCTATGACGTAGACCCGCTTTAGGATTCTGCCGTTTTGTCAAGAAAAATCTGAATTTTGGGCCTCTGAGAATCGAAAATTTTGAAACAGAAAAGATTTTGGTGCGAAAAATGCCCAAAATTGACATTTTTGGAAGTTGTTGACTATCAACCCTTTCCGTTTTCTTTACATCTTTTCGGAACCTAAAAGCTATGCTCTTGGGTTGTCAGAGCTATGCTTTGAGGCTCTCACTTGTGGCAAATGAGCGGCTCAGATGCCGCAAATGACAAGGTCAAAGACCACAAATGACACCCTCAAAAGCCACAAATGACAATTTTTCCGGCTGAAAGTGGAGGAATGAGAGTGAGGGAGTAAAGATTCTTTATATATTTCTTTTCTAGATTGAACGAAAAAGTTGACAAGATTTTGTCGTAATTTTTCATACTTTTCTTTTGCCTTTTTGGGAAAAGAAATGTAATAATGGAGAAACGGTTTCATGACCTATTTCATGATTAAAGAAAAAGGCTATGCAGGTGTAATTCCCCACATAACCTTTTTTCGTTGTATGATATTGTAAGAGATGTTTTTACAATGTGACCTCCACACCGACACCGACCACGCGGTTGGTGCGTGTGAACGAGTTTTTGCCAGCTGGGATGTTCAGCCCCAGAGCCTCCATGTTCTGCTCGGGTGTGTTCATGTTGTAGTCCTCATAATTGGTCTGGAAGTAGGCTGCGCTGAGTTTCACCTTTTCGCTGACCTTGTATTCCAATCCCAGTCCGAATGTCCATGAATTCACCACAAACGACATGTCGTTCATGTACTCGTCGGTGAGCGGGTAACGGGTGAACTGCACACCGCCCGATACTGTCAGACGGTCGTTGACGTCCCACTCTGCTCCGGCCAGATATTCGTTGGTTCCACCATCGAGCAGTTTCTCGCTGTGCTCATACCAATGGGCGTCGGTATCGAAGAAATGGTGATAGCCGGCGTTTAGTCGCACGTTGCCGAGAATGCTCCACTGTGCACCCAAAGCCAGTTGTGCGGGTGAGTCTTCAGGAACACTTGTGCCGTTGACATATTTGTTGGTGGCCGAGATGACCGAAGCCTCTTTCAGGTCGGAATTGTTCTTCATGCGCATGCGAGTTTTGAACTCGTACTTGGCGGCGAAGTTGAACGGGCCGGTCTTGTAGTCAATACCAATGACGGGTGCGATGCCCCAACCAGTTTGGTCGCTCTTCAGGTTCACGCCGTTGGTATAGGGAGCCAACGTGGCAGCGCTACCTTCCAATTGTTCAGCGGTAGCTTGCAGTTGGGCGCCACTGGCTTGCAGTTGCTGTCCTTTTGCCACCAAATCCTGTACGGCGGGCTGTTGCATGGCCTGTTCCTGCGTCATACCGGCTGCCATATAGCCTGCAACATATTGCTGGATACCGTCTTTCACTTGCTGGCTCAAAGCAGCCAAGTTGTTTCCAGCGGTTGTGAGGCCGTTTGTCACACCCATGAAATACTCTGGCAACGTCATTCCTGTGTTGCCGTTCATCACGCGGATGTTGTTCAGTCGGGCTTCGTATGAGGCAGTTCCATAGAGCAGACGCAGACCTCCATATACAGATAGGTGTTCGTTGAACTTGTGTGCGGCACCCACTTGGAAGCCGAAGTAGAACTGTTTGCCTTTCATGTAGCCGTCAACATCATATCCAGTGACGTTGGGCACGCTGGCACCGAGTTGTGAGATGGATTGGTTGAGCCCAGTGGAAACTCCAATGAGGCGATTGGCAATGGCGCCGACAACAGTCTCGAATGAGCCGATACCTTTGTCAAACTCGCACTTGCCGCCACCACCAGGCACTGAGAAGTTGAATTGGAACGACCAATTGTTCTTGTTATAGGCTGCCTGCAACGAAGGGATAATGGGGGCATTTGCTACTCCCTCAAACTCTTTAGTGGCTTGGCCGTTGTTCTTCAGTCCCAATGCAAAGAGCGAATTGGTCGAAGTGATGGTTCGTGTCTGGTGAGCATATTGCCAGTTGAAACCCAGATGAAGGCCGTCGCTGAGGAATGCAACGCCTGCAGGGTTTGAATACACACCGTCAAGACCTATGGCTGCGTCTCGGGCGGGATTACGAAGAAAACTGACACTTTGGTTTGTGTTTGTGAGGATTCCCCCTGCAAAGACAGCGTTCATAGAAAAAAGAACGGCAGCAAGGGCACATACGATTTTTTTCATCTTTCGAATTATAGTTTTGTTTGAAATCGGGTGCAAAATTATACTGATTGTTCGAAATTTCCTTAAAATTGTTCCTTGTTTTAATATCTATTAACTAAAACACGCTCACTTCTTGCACAAAACGGATGAACTGTGCATACTTTTTGCACAAACAATCCCTCTTTTGTGCAAAATGATGGTTAAAACATTTTGATTTTTGTAAAATAGTTGTGTGCACCTATACGAAACGTGATAGGCACTCATGATATAAGATGCTTTTCCAATATGGTTACTTCGAGCTTCGCCGTCCTTCCTTCTTGCTGGTTTTCTCCTTGTTGGGTTCAGTCTTCTCTTTATTCAACTCAGGATATTGTATACGCGTGTGATAGATAGATTTCAGTTTGTCGATGAGCACCACTTTGGCTTGTGCGATGTCTCGGAAAGTGATGGGACATTCCTTGAAATAGCCATCGGCCACTTGACCGTCAATCACCCGGTTCACCAAGGCCGATATGCTCTCCTCTGTATATTCGCCAAGCGAGCGACTGGCAGCTTCCACAGCATCTGCCATCATCAAGATGGCTTGTTCGCGGGTGAATGGGTTTGGACCGGGGTACATGAACGGCTCTTTGTCGATAACTTCGTTGGGGTGGGCATTCTGTTCCTTGATGTAGAAATAGCGAGCCAATCCGCGTCCGTGATGGGTAAGGATGAAATCCTTGATGATGCTGGGGATGTTTGCTTTTTCAGCCATTTGAATGCCTTCGCTGACGTGTCCGATGATGACTCGAGCACTTTCTACAGACGTCATCTTCTCGTGTGGGTTCACGCCAACCTGATTTTCGGTAAAGAAGACGGGGTTCACCATCTTTCCAATATCGTGATAAAGTGCTCCAGTACGCACGAGGAGGCTGTTGGCCTCGATTTTGTTTGCAATCTCTGAAGCCAAGTTGCCAACGGTGATGGCGTGTTGGAAAGTGCCTGGTGCAATTTCGCTAAGGTTGCGCAACAGTCCCTTGTTGGTGTTTGACAGTTCGAAGAGTGTCACATTGCTGGTGAAACCGAACAATTTCTCGATGAGGTACATCAGCGGGTAGGCAAGCAGCAACAGTATGCCATTGATGATGAAATAGACATACATTTCCCTGTCGAGAGACAGGAACTCGTTGTCCTGGATGAGTTGCAAAGCCAGATAGATGGCTGCAGAGGCCAGTGTGACCAAGATGGCTGTCTTGAACAATTGGGCGCGTTGTGACAGTTCGCGCAACGAATAGACTGCAACAAAGCCAGCGACCATCTGCACGATGATGAATTCGTATTGGTATTTTACGGCTGCGGCACAAAGCAACACCATGACTGTGTGGGTGGTGAATGCCGTTCGCGAGTCCATAAACACGCGAATGAAGATGGGTGTAAGGGCCAGCGGCAATATGTAGACGCTAAAGAGATTGTGTCTCATCATGAGGGCCACCAAGATGGGGAACACCGTAATCATGGAGTAGAGCATCATAATAGAGCGTGGCTTATCGAAATAGTCGCGCCGGAAGAGTGCCAAATAGATGGTGAAGAGGATGACCACAATGCCCACATAGATAATCTGCCCAAGCACAGTCGTTGTTATTTCGTTTTGTGAGGAGTTGCGTCGCTTCGCTTCTCTCTCAAACGATTCGAGGCGGCGATAGGTCTCTTCTGTAACAAGGTCTCCTCGGTCGATGATTTTCTCTCCTGCCATCACATATCCACTGGCTGAAGCAATAAGACTGAGCAGTTCGTCACGTTCAACTTCGCTTCGTGATTTGTCGTAAATCAGGTTGGGCTCGATATATTCGTTGAGATTGCATTTTTGAAGGATGGCACGTTGGGGAGCCAGTTTCTCATCGGAGAAAAGCTGTTCGTAAGCCGAGAAGGTTGAATAAATACAGTTGATGGTGATACTCTGGGCAGTTTTTCCGTTCACCACGCGCACTTGTTTGGTTGTGTCTTTGTTAATAGCATTATATTCAGGCGGGTTCATAATGCCAGCCTGATAGAGACGGTGAAGGCGATCGGCAATTGTCGCTCTAAATTCAGGTGGCAAGCCAGGTATGCCGTTGCGGAAGTCGATGAGGAACTTGCCCACTTGTTGTTTCTCTATTTCCTTATCATAGTTGAAATAGGGTTGGAAGGTGCTCAGCAGAGAATCTTGTTCGTGCTTCAGCACTTCATCAGTTTTATAGATGGGGAAATCGTATTTTGCGATGAGCGAACTATACATCCAAGGTCTGCCAACTTGATAGTTGAACAGTTTCTCTTCTTTCCTAGGAAGGAACCATACGATGAGCGTTACCGTCACAAGAACGATGCATGTGCGGGTTATTATGTTTCTGAACCGATGCCCTTCAGTTTTGGTCAAAATATCCATCTCTTCCTTTTTATTATTCTTTTAGAATGCGAAAATACGAAAAAAAAACGCAAAACTGAAAAAAAAGTCGTAAATTTGCACAAAAATTAAGAAAATACCATTCATGGAAAGAAAAGTTAGGGTGCGTTTCGCGCCAAGCCCCACTGGGCCATTGCATATCGGCGGAGTCCGCACAGCATTGTTCAACTATCTGTTTGCCCGCAAGAATAAAGGTGAGTTTGTGTTCCGTATTGAGGATACCGACTCGAACCGGTTCGTACCTGGTGCAGAAGATTATATCATCGAGTCGTTCCGCTGGTTAGGCATTCAGTTCGACGAGGGTGTTTCTTTTGGTGGCGAATATGGACCTTACCGCCAAAGTGAGCGTCGCGACATCTATAAGAAATATGTAAAACAGTTGCTCGATGCTGGTCGTGCTTACATTGCTTTCGATACTCCTGATGAATTGGAGCAGAAACGAACTGAAATCCAGAACTTCCAATATGATGCCAAGACACGCTTGGGTATGCGCAATTCGCTGACTATGCCAGGCGAGGAAGTGGAGCGCTTGATAGAAGAAGGCCAGCAATATGTGGTGCGTTTCAAGGTCGAGCCAGGTCGCGAGGTGCTTGTCAACGACATGATTCGTGGCGAGGTGCGCGTGAAGAGTGACATCATCGACGACAAGGTGCTTTACAAGAGTGCAGACGAGTTGCCCACGTACCACTTGGCAAACATCGTTGACGACCATCTGATGAAGATTTCACACGTCATTCGTGGCGAGGAATGGTTGCCCTCAGCACCACTCCATGTGTTGCTATACGAGGCATTCGGATGGAGTGATACAATGCCGGAATTTGCCCATCTGCCTTTGTTGCTGAAGCCAGAAGGCAAGGGGAAACTCTCGAAGCGCGACGGCGACCGTTTGGGATTCCCCGTATTCCCACTGGAATGGCACGACCCCAAGACGGGCGAGGTAAGTAGTGGTTATCGTGAGAGCGGCTACTTCCCTGAGGCTGTCATCAATTTTCTTGCGCTTTTGGGTTGGAACCCAGGTACCGAACAGGAACTCTTCACGCTTGACGAGCTTGTTGAGGCATTCGACATCTCACGTTGCTCGAAGGCTGGTGCCAAGTTCGACTATCAGAAAGGCATCTGGTTCAACCATGAGTACATCCTGAAGAAATCGAATGAGGAAATAGCTCAGCTCTTCGCTCCCATCGTTGCAAACAATGGTGTGGAAGAGTCGATGGAGCGAGTCACCGAGGTGGTTAGGATGATGAAAGACCGTGTGTCGTTTGTCAAAGAGTTGTGGCCTTTGTGTTCGTTCTTCTTTATTCCGCCAACTCAGTACGATGAGAAAACTGTCAAGAAACGTTGGAAGGAGGACTCGCCCCAAGTGATGGGTGAATTGGCTGACTTGCTCGAAGGACTCGACGGCTTTTCGCTGGAGAACCAAGAGCGCGTGGTTCACGAGTGGGTGGAGAAAAAAGAGTATAAGCTGGGCAATGTAATGAATGCATGGCGATTGACACTCGTTGGTGAGGGCAAAGGCCCCGGTATGTTCGACATCTCTGCATTCTTGGGAAAGGAAGAAACCTTGCGCCGCATGCGGAGGGCCATCAAAGCATTAACAGTTAATGGCTAACGGCAAAGAGTCGTGATTGTCCTCAATTCCAATATCATGTCAAGCATGACAGGTGTTGTCTAACGGGGAATCAAGACTTTGAACTCAAAACGGTTCACTATTTCGCTAAAGAAGAAATGTACAATATATTTATCTATTTGTATCTCTGTGGAGTCGCCATCGTCAGTCTTTTCAACAAGAAAGTGCGGACGATGTGGCGAGGTGAGCGTCGTGCCATTCGTGAGCTGAAGGCCAAAGTGGACCCATCTGCACGTTATGCGTGGTTCCATGCGGCATCGCTTGGCGAGTTTGAGCAGGGGCGCCCGCTGATGGAACAGTTGCGGCGTGACTATCCGGAGTACAAGATATTGCTCACGTTCTTCTCCCCGTCGGGTTATGAGGTGCGAAAGAACTATGAAGGTGCCGACATCATTACCTATCTGCCGCTCGACACGATTCGTAATGCGCGCCGCTTCTTGCGGGCGATAAGACCAGAGGTTGCATTCTTCATCAAATATGAGTTTTGGTACAATTACCTTCACATTCTGAAACATCGCAATGTGCCTGTCTATAGCGTTTCCAGCATTTTCCGTCCTGACCAGATTTTCTTCCGTTCCTACGGCAGGCAGTATGGACGTGTGTTGAGATGCTTCACTCGTTTCTTTGTGCAAAACGAAGAGAGCAAGCATTTGCTGTCTACATTGGGCATCAATGGGGTGGAAGTGGTTGGTGACACCCGTTTCGACAGGGTCCTGCAAATCAAAGAAGCTGCGAAGCAGTTGCCTATTGTTGAGGCTTTTGTACAACCCCCATCATCAACCACCCCATGTCCAAAAGTCTTCGTGGCAGGCTCTTCTTGGCCGCCTGATGAAGAAATCTTCATCCGTTATTTCAACAACCATCGCGACTGGAAACTCATCATCGCCCCTCATGTCATTGCCGAGAGCCATCTGCGGCAAATAGAAAACCTGCTCGATGGGCGCAAAGTGGCCAGATATACCAAACTCGCCGACAGCACAACTGTGGCTGAAGATACCGAAGTGCTCATCATCGATTGCTTTGGCCTTCTTTCGAGCATTTATCGCTATGGGCGTGTGGCTTATGTCGGTGGTGGTTTTGGTGTAGGTATCCACAACCTTTTGGAGGCTGCAGTGTGGAACGTTCCTGTTTTCTTCGGCCCCAACAATCTACGTTTCCAAGAAGCTGCGGGATTGAAAGCATGTGGCGGAGGCCTCGAGATTCAAGACTATGACGATTTTGAACGGCAGATGCAACAACTGGAAACCGACCAGCAGATGTGGTCTCAATGTGCTGAAGCGGCAGGCGACTATGTGAAGAGTCGTTCGGGCGCCACACAGAAAGTGTTGCAAGCAGTCAGTCTTTGACGTTTCTTCATGCTTGTTTTATTAACAAGGTGAGTAAGAAACGGTTGTATTAAGAAACAAACGTGGCTTATAGGATTTGTACATGCGGCTTGTACAGTCTGTACATGTAGCTTGTACAGTGTGTACATTGTACATTGGGCTTGTACACTTTCAAGAACCATTCTCTTATTTCTTGATACAGCCTCTTTACTTTTTGTTGAAGAAGTTTTTATGGGCGCAATACTTGTTTGATGCGTCTCAATCCTTCCATAAGTCGGCTAAGTGGACATGCAATGTTGATACGGATGTAGCCTTCGCCAGTCTTATTTCCGTACATGGTCCCGCTGTTCACTTGCACCTTTCCTTCCTCGAGCAGTCGTTTAGTCAGTTCGTCTGAAGCGAGGCCAGTGGCGCGTATGTCTACCCAGACGAGATAAGTGCCTTCGAGTCTGGCGACTTTCAATTCAGGCAATTCTTGTGCGAAGAACTGGCAGAGTGCCACCTTATTATTATAAAGATAGGCACAGAGTTGGTCAATCCATTCACCTCCTTCGTTGTAGGCCGTTTGTTGGGCTATGGGGGCAAAGGGATTGACATCGCAGACCTCGTTAATATTGATAGCTCGGTCGATGAGACGGCGTGTCTCAGAGTTGTTGGAAATGATGTGAGCCATTTGCAATCCAGCAATATTGAACGACTTCGACGCAGAGCCACATGTGATGCTGTTGTCGAGACAAGCCTGAGAGATACTTGCAAAAGGCGTGTAGCGATAGCCTGGCATGACAAGCTCGCAATGGATTTCGTCGGCCAAGACGCGCACTCCATGACGTAGGCAGATGTCGTTCATGCGTTGGAGCTCATCTCGTGTCCAGACTCTGCCGGCAGGGTTATGAGGATTGCAGAGGATAAACAATTTCACGCGTGGGTCTGCACACTGTTTCTCAAAGTCATCCCAATCCACTTCGTAGGTGAATCCGTCGGATGTGTCTACACGCTTGAGTGGAGATTCGACGACATGGCATTGGTTGTTCCTTATGCTGGAGAAGAAGCAGTTGTAGACGGGCGACTGCACCAGTACGGCATCACTAGGTTGAGTGAGAGCTTTGATGACAGCCGAGATGGCGGGTACTACGCCTGTTGTATAAAGCATCCAAGAGCGTTGGATTTCCCATCCGTGACGTTGACTGAACCAGTTGATGACGGCTTCATAATAATATTCGGGGACGAAAGTGTAGCCGAAGACACCGTGGTCAAGCCGCTGTTGCAGGGCATTGATGATGCATGGAGCGGCTTTGAAATCCATGTCGGCTACCCATAGGGGGATGATGTCAGGGTCGTCGTGCTCATCCCATTTATATGAATTAGTGTTTTTCCGTTCCACCAATTCATCGAAATTGTAGTTATTCATAGTTGTAAGGCTTTGGTTTTATAAAGTGATAGATAGTTCTGTTCAAGAGGGCGGTTGCTGTGTCATCTGGTCTTGATGACACAGTTCGCAGGCTGGCGGATGTTCTCGTCGATAGTGACAGAGCCTATTTCGTCGGCGATGATGTGCCCGCTGGTGGGGTTCTTGATGTTTTCGATACGCCCACGGATGTCGGCCTCTACCGTACTGTATTCGAACATGCGGTCGCATGCAGCATCAATGGTGCAATTCTCGAGCACCAGGTCCTGCGTATAGCACAGCAGTTGTTCGCCAGCGAGATGACAGTTCACAAGCCGTACGTTCTTGGAGTGCCATGCCAGATATTCGCCGTCAAGCACAGAGTCGTAGATGGTGATGTTCTCACATTCCCAGAACGAGTCTTTCGTGACGATGTTGGCATGGTGTATCTCCACGTTCTTGCAATATTGGAATACGTATTTCGAGTCGCTTTCGAGACCGTCCACGTAGATGTTCTGTGAGAACATGAAGGGGTAGGTGCCTTCATGCAACTTCACGTTCTTCAACTTCAGTCCATTGACTCGCCAAAACACCTCATCGGCATCGTTGATAACTACATTCTCCAATTCTACATTGTTCATCTCACGGAAGAACTTGGGACCGTCGATGACACAGTCCTTCATCTGCAGGTTGTTGGTATACCAAATGGCTGAACGTGAACCAGGAGCGAAGTAACAGCTGGCAATGCGAGCACCGTCAACGTGCCACCACGGGTATTTGCCATAGAAGTGGCAGCCCGTGGCCTCGATGTTCTGGCATTGCTTGATGCCCGACTCGCCGTCGGTAATAGTGATATTCTCTAACCTCAGGTCGTGGCGGGCAAAAAGCGGCCGTTCACCTCCAAATTGTTTGTCTTTTATTAGTTCCATGTGTGTTGTTATCTCCGTTTCTTCCCCTTGGGAATTCGCAGTTTATTTGATGTATTTCTTGCCGTTGCGGATATAGACTCCACTTGTGACAGGCTTCTCCAAGCGACGTCCTTGTAAATCGTATATAGCATCATTTGCTGGGGCTGGGCTTTCGTTGTTAGTGATGCCCACCGTAATGGATGAGGGTTTCCATGTCAGCGTGAAGTGGTCGGTGCTCCACCATGTAGTCACTGATGCATCGATAGAGGCGCTAATAGTAACTTGCTCTCCACTGAGGGCTTTAAACGAGGGTAGTGTCACTTTCTGCCAACCACGCTGATACTCGGAACCGCTCTGTGATTGGTCGCCAGTACCAGTGAGCGTCTCGGTGTAGACCTCCCCGTTATGAGTGGCACTGAATGTGATGGTCTGTCCCGTGGTACAACGCAACAGGGCACTGACCTCATATTCTCCGTTTGGTAAATAACCGATGGTTTGCTCCATTGAAGACTTCAGTGAGCCAGAGTTCCACTTGTCCCAATAAGTGTTTGAGTCGTTTCCATCCCATGCCTGTCCTTTGTTTGTGCCAAGATTTTGCGTAGTCCATCCGTAGTAGTCGTTTCGATTGCAGTCGGCATTGACAATGAGCACCGACGCATCTTGTTGTCCGTCTTCCATGTCAGAGAACAATGCTGTCAGCTGCTCGTCGCGCTCCAGTAATTTCGTTCTGATGAAGGCGCTTCCACCTTGAGGGAGGATTTCCTCCTTAGTGCCCAAGTACTTCAGTACGAAGTTGTCAGCACCAGCCCAGCGGGCGGTCATCGGGCCTTGGTTCTTGATGCCGATACGCATGGTTCCATCCCTGACGAGAATTTGTGGGATAACAGTCGGATTGTCGTAGTCAATCTCCGAGTCGGTGGTTACTGGTGCGAAATACTCTACACCTTCAGCTTGGGCGTAAAGACCCACATTACCGTTAACGGTAGCTCCGCTTACGCCGTTCGATGAGTTGAAGCATACGGCCGACAACTCATAGACGCCCGGTGGCAATGCGCCCAGATCCTGATAGTAGTTGAAGCCCATGTTTTCAGGGCTGGGTGTCCACACCTCGAAGTAGGTGTCACCACTCTCAGCCTTGGTGAAACCGTTAGCTGCGCTGCGTTGGCAAGTCCATCCAGGTATACTATTGAAACTCTCTGCCACAATGGTAGGATTGCTGATATAGCCCATTTTCATTTCGTTGCTGGTGGCAGTAGTACCCCAGAGCGTGGTGACCGTGACACGGAAGGAATCTCCAGTACGGTCGATGTCATCAACAGAAATCGGATAGCGTACGGTGGTGGGATCCAACTCCGAGCGTTTCGAGATAGTGGCTATTGTTTCCCAATTGCCGCTGCTGCTCTTGCGCTCCAGCACCAGTTCCTTGGTAATGTCGCCGTTGGGGTTGCCGATGAGGATGGTGATGGTGTTGTCGGCAGTCTCAAACTGTAGCGTTGGCTTCTTCACGCCAGGTCTCCACCAAACCGGATCCTTTGTGTAGTTGGCATGATATGCAAAAGTGGCACGATGGTCGCGGTATACCTGTCCAGCCGGAGTGATGCCACCATCATCGTAGAACATCTTGTTCCTCCAGAAGTCGAAGGCATAGATGGCATAGCGTTCAACATAGTCGCATTCGTCGAGTTTTTCCAGCATTGCCTGCAGATATTGGCGTGCCTTGTCATAGCTGGTAATGGCAGCCGCATAGTTGCTCCACGATGCTCCAGCCTCCATTTCGGTAAGCCAAACGGGGCGTCCAGTGGTGTTATAGATGCTTTGGCATTGGCTAGCCATGAAGTTCGCATAACTGGTGGCATCGCGGCTACCAATGTCCCAATAGGCATGAGTGACGGCAAAGTCGCAACGCGACTCGTTGTTATTCTCGTCGATATACTTGAAGTACTGCTTCAAGTAGCTGAAGTCTGTAGGTTGTGGTGAACCTATGCGGCCACCACCAGCTTGGAAGTCCTTGTTGATTCCGTAGGCCGTCCAAGAGTCAATAGTTCCACCACACGAACATTTGTCGCTGGTGTGTTGTTCAGAATGCTCTGGCTCGTTGAGTGAAAGCGATGCGGTGGCAGTCTTTTCATTGACCTCCGATGCACCTGGCCACCAACGGTGCTGACGGCAAGGTACATATTCCATGTCTGTAGTGGAGTTGTAACCAGCATTCCAAGCCCAGTACCAAGTAGCCCTTAGCTGAGGTCCCTTTGTAGTTCCACCCGTATCGGCCCAACCCTTCTTCGACAGGTATTGCCAAGGCTTAATGTTCACCGAACTCACGCGACGGTTGAGTGCCTCGGGCAAGGTGATGGTCAGGTCTTCATGGTCGGCTACAAAGACTTGGCTGTGTCCGCTACCGTTAGTGCCCGTTGCCAATGTGGCCATATATCCGCGGTGCAGGATGAAACTCTGCATGGTGTTATTCATCTCTCCCAAGTCACTATGGTTGCTGGCGTCAAGAGTGAAAGAGCCGTCAGTGCCCTTACAACTCATGACTTCATCTGGTTTGGGAATAATGGCTGCACCATTCAAGTAGATGGCCACCCGACAGTTGCTGCCCTTTTCGGCAGCTCTGCCATTAATGGTGACATATTTCAGGTAGTCGCTGATAACTTTGCTGGGCACTACGTTGTCGATGATGAGCCATGTTTGTTCGCTTCCCAGATTCACTTTGCTGCCATTCAGCATAGGGTTGTCGTTGGCTGTGATGTGGATGTCGATAGCATCGTTGCGGTCAATTGTCTTGCCATTCAGTTGGCAGTAATCGATTTCGCTTACCCCCTGAGCGTTTGTATAGATATCCGACTCATATGCCTGACGAGCCTCATCCCAGCTGTTGCCCGAAGCGGGGATGATAGAGAATTGTGAATGGCTTCTTTTCGGCTTGTCGTAGAACACGCCA